>Ga0008649_10000607_pt1 | contig 30620 bp, 30 predicted proteins | sample SaaInlV_130m_DNA_2_FD_66601 | JGI IMG/M metagenome (GOLD analysis project Ga0008649, IMG submission 66601) | Marine microbial communities from expanding oxygen minimum zones in the Saanich Inlet - SI037_S2LV_130m_DNA | ecosystem: Environmental > Aquatic > Marine > Intertidal zone ... | reverse complement strand
CTTAAACGCGGATATCCATTGTAATAATTCATCTTTATCTGCGTGAGCAGAAAACCCATCGATTTTTATCACTTTGGCCTTTACCGGATAATGTCTACCTTGTATCCGCACCGTTTTTGCACCATCTACAATTTGTCTACCAAGTGTTCCTATAGCCTGATAGCCAACAAAAAGAATTGTACATTCAGGCCTGACGATATTGTTTACGAGATGGTGTTTTACACGTCCGCCATTACACATACCGGATCCGGCAATAATAACTACTGAACCTCTAATATAGTTTATTGCTTTTGACTCATCTACCGTCCTACACAATTGCAATCCCGGAAAGTCACACGGATGTTTACCTCTACGAAGTAGCTCCGCCGCCTCTTCATCAAACAAATCCGTATGATGACGAAAAACATCAGTAACTCTAATTGCCATAGGGCTATCAAGAAAAACCATCGTGTGTGGAATCCGATCCTGACGTAGAAGCTCGTTTAAACGGTAAAGAACTTCCTGTGATCTTTCTATTGCAAAGCTTGGGATAATAACATTTCCACCTTTATCACTAGTGTTATTGATAATATCGCTCAGGGTTTCCTGAATATTTGCTGCAGAAGAGGGAGTCCCTTTGTTGCCATAAGTCGATTCCATTACAACATAATCAGCTTGCTTAAATACCGTAGGGTCTTGAAGAATTGGGGTATCATTTTTGCCTATGTCGCCGGAAAATATAAGAGTCCTTTCCTCTCCATTGCTTTTTATAAATAGCTTAATATTTGCAGAACCGAGTATGTGGCCTGCATCATGAAACACTACATTGATACCATTTCCCAGATCAAGTTTCTGTTGATATTCAATCGACGAGAAGAGAGGGAATGAAGCCTCCGCATCTTCCTTCGTATATAAAGGGATTTCCGGATAATTCCCTTTTTTACCTTCACGTTGATGCCGCTTTTGTTTAAATGCAGCGTCCTCTTCTTGTATTTTAGCTGAATCAAGGAGTACGATCTTTGCAATTTCAGTTGTTGCCGGTGTACAATAAATTTTGCCCCTGAAACCCTCTTTAACTAATTTCGGTATCAGGCCACAATGATCCAGATGGGCATGGGTTAATAATACGATGTCTATCTTGTCAGGTGATATATGAAACGGTTCCCAATTCAAATTTTTTAAACCGCGCTCCTGGTATAATCCGCAATCAACAAGCAAGCGGATGTCATTAACTTCAACAAGGTACTTCGAGCCGGTCACGTTACGAGCGGCCCCTAAAAAAGTTATATTTATTTCCATATTTAAGTTTAAATTTAATTTATTCTGTGGAGTTTGATGGTTCGCTTCCCCGCCTGAACGACAAGTCGGGCTCGTCCGAACGGGCAGACCTAATGAACAGTTCTTGTCAAGACTACTTTATTATCTTATATACCCAGGCGGCCATGCTCCCTTCCATGAATTTTGTGTCGCCAAACCCTGCATTTTTTAGAATACGGTGAGCATGAGAAGCCCTCAATCCTACGCCGCAATATGTGACAATCTCCTTTGATTTGTCTAACTGATCCAATTTTGATCGGAGTTCGTTTAAGGGTATGTGAAGGCAACCTTCTATGTGACCGCTATCATATTCTGGTTTCGTACGAACGTCCAGTAAGATGAAATCGTCCTTCCTGTCTAATTTCTCTTTCGTCTCAATTGGAGATATGCTATTTGTTTCCCCCTCCAGTTTATTGCGCAATACATTTGCAGCCGTAATAACAGGATCCATTGGTGTAGAATAAGGAGGAGCGTATGATAAATCATATTTCGACAGTTGTTCAATAGTCGCTCTTCCCGTTAAGGCAGAGGCGACGACATCAATCCTTTTATCAACAACACCATCTCCGACAATTTCAGCGCCCAGGAGGAGCCCGCTTTCTTTTTCAGCTATCAGCTTTATGATGGTCCTCTTTGATCCGGGATAATAGTGTGTTTTGTCGTTTGCCGGAACAATTATTGTTTCTGTTACAAATCCGTTTTTGTTGGCCTCATTCTCAGATAGTCCGGTCTTGGCAACAGTCCAATCAAACACTTTGACAACAAACGTCCCCAGGATTCCCGGGAATGTATCATTACCTCCGGTAATGTTAATCCCCGCAACCCGCCCATGTTTATTGGACGTTGTTGCCAGTGGGATCCAGACTGGTTTGCCCGTAAGGATATGTGTCGATTCCACACAATCACCAACGGCATAGACATCAGAGATATTTGTTTCCAGCTTTTCGTTTACATGAATAGCACCCGTTTGGCCAATCTCAATTCCTGCTTTCTTTGCCAATTGAACGTTCGGCCTTATGCTCGTTGCCAGTAAGACAAATTCTGCGGGGACGGTCTGCTTCTTTGTAATCACGTTTGTTACATTACCGTCTGCATCAGCCTTAAATTCCCTTACTTCGTCTTCTTCAAGGATCTGCACCCCTTTTGCCTTTATATAATTTTGAACTAAAAGAGCGATGTCCTTATCGAAATTAGAAAGTATCTGATTGCGGCGGATAATCAGGCGGGTATTGATCCCATGTGCGATTAAACTCTCTGCCATCTCCAGGGCAATAAATCCTCCTCCAACAATTAAGGCATTATTTACCTTCTTTTGCTGGATTAGTGATTTGATCTGACTTGCACTTGGTATATTGTGTAACGTAAGAATGTTTCCGTGTTCAACGCCTTCAAAACCTGGAATGTTTGGAGTTGAACCAACAGCCAGAACAAGCCGGTCATAACCCAGGGCAAGAGATTGGTTTGTTTTGAGATTCGTGATTTTTACACTCTTCGTCTCCGGATCAATTGACTCTGCACGGTGTTCAGTAAGAACATCAACATTCAACATCTTCCTGAAATAATCAGGTTCTCTTATAATGAGGGAGTTGCTGTCTTTAATGATATCTGAAATGAAATAAGGTGTCCCACAAGATGCATACGAGATCTCCGCTTCGTCCGTAACAAGTGTTATCTTTGCGTCAGGGTCTTCCCTCCTCGCCTTTGCCGCAGCCTTTGTCCCGGATGCAACCGCTCCAATTATGACCAAACGTTTCGGTTCCATTCTTCTTTCCCCATGTCATTTTGTTAAAAACCAAATAATAAAATACTTAGGGCCACAATTATGAATTTCCACAATATACAGAAAATCTTTGTTTACCTGCACATCTGTCTCTATTTATTATAACGTTAGTTGAAATTGGTCGAGCTTTTGTTAAATTAGCGTCGTCTCCATCCACTCCAGCTAGGAACCCCTTTCTCATCTCTGAGCTTTAGTATTTTGCCTCCCATGTTTACTTCAGCAGCAATTATAGCCGGTTTTCCATTGAAAATAATTCTTGATCCCTTGATCTCAACCTTATCCTCAGGTTCGACAATAATACTCTGGTTTTCAATATACCATCCTGGTCCTAAATGAATGGAAATAGTTTCTTTACCGGTCTTTACATTCAAATACACTCCATAGGACATACCTTTCCTTCGAGTAATTTTGTCTACACTGACAACTTTGCCAGTGATAGTTTCAACTGTTTCAGTGTTATACATCCTTCCGTATTTAGTTTCAGTTCCCCAGCCTCCACTTCCTTGCCACCTCATTTCCTGCTGAGCGGGAGGTTTAACTACAGAACGTCTCTTCCAACCTATCCATGCTGGGCAGCCATTTTCGTCTCTGAGCACCAATATTTCACTGCCCTTTCTTATTTCGTAGGCAATTATATCCGGTGTCGTATGAAATTTAGTTCTTGAACCTTTAATTTCGACATTGTCTTTCGGCTCAATCTTTGTATCCTGGTTTCCAATGTACCATTCAGGACCTAAATGAACACTCAGAGTTTCCTTATCAGTTTTCACCATTAAGTGAATGCCGTAGAAGCTACCTGTCCTTGGGGCAACTTTGTCTACGCTGATGATTTCACCACTGATGGTTACAGACGATTCTGTATTAGCGGTTTTGCAGCACGGAGATCCAAGCCCCCACTCCCAGTCTTCTTTGTTCCCCATTCCACGCTGAGCAATTGACTCGGTGGTATAAAGAACGCTAAATGTAAAAATTATTAATATTAAGGTTGCCAGCTTATGCATTTTTATCTCCTTTCTTTTATTTGTTTCCCTCTTGATTGTGATTGCATTTATTGTTATCCGTTCTTTTGCAGAAACAGTAGACTTGTCTCCCTAATTATAAAGCAACGTAAAAGTTTATCAATGTCAAATATCGAATCCGTAATGCTTTCTCATGATTTATTTTAATGGTTCTGGAAATTGAATTGAAAGTGCTCAAAAATTAGTTTAGCATTAACCATATTGTGATACATAGCACAATATATCACTTTCAATATGCCCTTTATTACTATAAGCAATAACCTTTTGTGGAGGATAAAGGAATGAAGATGTTTTCAAGTACTACGGTACAAAAGGTATCGGATAATACCTATGTCTTAACAGACAAAGACATGGAAATGAATTCAACCCTTATCATAGGTAAAAAGGATTGCATCCTGGTAGATACCAGACAAAACATTTCACTTGCAAAAGAATCTCAGTCGGCCGTCAAGTCAGTCACTCTTAAACCGATCAAGTATCTCATCAATACCCATTACCATGGTGATCATACATTTGGCAATCAGTTGTTCGTAGAAGTGCAGGACATCATAGGCCATAAAAAAACACGCGCCACACTATTGGAAACAGGAGAACAGCACAAGGACTTTTTCCGGGACTTTTTTGGTGTCTCAGGCACGGATAAAGTGGTCATCACACCACCCACCCTTACATTTGAGAACGAACTATCCATACAGTTTGACAATATGACTATTAAGATATCTCATACTGATAATGCTCATACTGATAATGCTCATACTGATACCGATTGCTATATACATATTCCTGAACAAAAGCTATTGATTACCGGGGATTTATTCAATAACCGAACCATAGCCTTTACCGGGGATCCACAATGTAACATAGGTGGTTGGATAAAGGCTATTCAAGAGATGGCGGCGCTGGATATAGAGACTGTCATTCCGGGTCATGGTCCATTTGGAAAAAAGGAAGATCTAATAGTATACAGACAATATTTCGAAAAACTTCAAACGGTAGCTAAACAGGAGTTTGAAAAAGGTAAAACGCGTGAAGAGATGAAAGAATCTTTAAAGCTGCCGGAGTACAAGGAGTGGGGGCATTACGATGACTGGCTCAGTGTTAACATTGAAACTGCTTATAATGAGTTAAGCCGGAAACAACACGAACAGCCATAACTTTAATTAACAAGATTGAGCAATTTTTTTCTACTGCGAATTGTATCATATTTGGAAAGGGGGTGGCGTATAGGTTTTTAATCAGCGATGTTTCATACCATGGGTAAATCTTAGACTTATTTTAATATGATAGAACACGTTTTGTTTATAGTTGCGATATTCTGATTCTAGCCATAGAAAAACTGTATACAAACGTAAAACATTAAAAAAAGGAGGGTATTATGCGTATAAAACAGGTTTTTTTTATTCTTGTACTTATTGTTGGTTCCAATTCTCTACTTTCCATTACAAATGTTAACGCTGGTGAAAAATATAGTGTACAGGGTACATTTGTAGAAGGATGTGACTGCTCTATATCGTGTCCTTGTGAATTAACAGGCATTGAGATGGGTTGTCAAACAGTTGGCGCAATGTTGTTGAGTGGTGGTAGCTACTTAGACACGGATCTGACAGGAGTAAAGACCGCTTTTGCAACTACTCCCGGCAAGTGGGTTCGTATCTATATTGATGCAAATAATGGTAAGCAGAAACATGCTGCCACTCAGTTTATGAAAGGTATTTACGGCGCTTTTGGTAAGATAGAGGCTGTCACTAATGCAAAGATCGAGATCTCTGATAAAGACGGTGGATATACCGTTAAAGTTAATGATGGACAGATTATGCAGCTGACCACCGAACCTATTTTAGGTGGAGATAATAAAACCCCTCTTATGCACTCAAACACCAGCAATAAATTGAACTTTGTCTTTATGCAGGGAAAGACCATTACGGCTAACTATAGTGACAATGGAAGAAAATTTGAACTTAGTGGAACTAACTCTTACTTTAATCCACAAATGAATAGCGAAGGCAGCATCGAATAGCCTTTAGATTTTTGTTGTGTTTCGGCAGTTGTTGCCAGACGTTTTGCGCCGACAACATACGTTGCGAATCTTATCAATATGTTGCTCGGCGCAGAACACCTCACTGTCAAGTGGGCTTGCTAATATTGCCTGCCCACACCTGCAGTGCTTTCTTTTTTTAATGTAGATTAAGCTGTTAACGTATTTGAATTATAAAATTAATCTTTTTCCTTTTCTAATTCCTTTTCCAGCTTTTTTATCCTCTCATTTAAGCAGTCAGCACATTTATCGCAATCACCTGGACAATCTACATGTCCACATTTCTCACACTTCTCAGCCGCTTCCTTTACAGCTCTTTGCCTGGCAAGACACTCTTCACATTTTCCACAATCACCCGGACATGCATAGTGTCCGCAATTGCTACAACCATCATACCTGCATCCGGAATGCCTGTGTCCGTGCGCCAATACCGTGCTTCCGGATATGCCTATAGGTCCGCTGAGAAACGCAATGACAAGTAAAATGCTAATGGTTAAAATATACTTCTTAAACATAACCACCTCCTTAAGCTTTAAATACTAAATATAAAACGTTGATAAAATATATTATTATCTCGAATATTTCAATGTCAAGGGATAAAATAAATGGAGAAGATCCGTTATTAAATATGGAACCACTGAGAAAGCTTGTAAGATTTTCTATGATAAGATTAATAGATCTATTATTCCTAAGTTAACAGTTCGAGGTCTCTGTTTGTAGGGACTAAATACTAAAGATTAGATTCTATACGAGGGGGCTACGTTTAGGAGAAAGGAGGATGTTATGAAACTCTGCATTACATCTACAGGGAAGGATATGGATTCAAGAGTTGATGAGAGGTTTGGAAGAGCACCCTATTTTCAGTTATTTGATACGGATACAATGGACGTTGATACTATTTCAAATACAGCACAGTTTGAGAAGAGGGGTGCTGGGGTTAGGGCAGCCCAAATAATTCTCGATAAAGGTACTGGAGCCGTGTTAACAGGTTCTATAGGCCCAAATGCGTTTACTGCACTTAATACAGCAAATGTAAAGATTTATGAAGGGACATCAGGATCTGATACCGTAAGAGAGGTAGTAGAAAGATTTAAAAAAGGCGAATACAAAGAAACATCAACTCCGGCTAGAGGACACGGAGGAGGATTTAGGGGAGGTAAATGAGAAAAAGTGTATTGGAGAAAGACGTAATCTCCCAGCTACATCAAAAATCAATTGAGATCCCTGTAATCGGTATAACCGGTGGCAAGGGGGGTGTGGGAAAGAGCACGACAGCAGTAAATATAGCCGAGGCATTTCTACAAACAGGACACAAAGTTTCATTAGTTGATGCTGATGTAGATTCACCAGACGACCATACCCTTCTCAATATTCCATTAAATAATCCCAGGGATGTTGCGATAACACAGCCACTATTCAATGATAGCAATTGCACAAGGTGTAGAAAATGCGTTGATGTTTGTAGAATAAATGCGTTATTTCAGCCAAAAAATAGTATTCCGATACTGATTAGTGATTGCAATGGTTGTGAGGCATGCTTCCTGGTATGTCCATCAGATGCGATTGAGAGAGGGGAAAAAATAGTCGGAAAGACCTACATGACTGAAATGGGAAACCTCAGACTCTTTACCGGTGAGCTTATCCCCGGAGTTGAAGAGAGTGCCTTTGTGGTAAATGCCCTTAAAGACAGAGCTTTTAATGAAGTTGACGATTCAGATATAATTATAATTGATACGTCTCCAGGTACCCATTGTAATGTAATTAATGCGCTGAGAGGCTCGGATGAGGCCTATGCCGTGACAGAACCAACACCCCTTGGTGTACATGACCTTGAACTCATCCTCAAGCTTTTAAGAATTCTGCAAATTAAAGCGAATATCATTCTGAACCGTTCAGACTTGCCCGGGGTAAAAGGAAAAATGCGCTCTATTGCAAAGGCTTATAATGCCGAAATATCAAGTGAGATACCAATGGATGACTTACTTGTCAAGAGCTATGTTGAAGGAGCGCCGGTTATAAGGATGTATCCAGAGGCAAAGAGTTCAAAGGAGATCCGAAAGTTGTCTCAAAAGATAGCTGCAAGGCATTTGCAATGAAAGAGATCGTAATATTAAGCGGAAAAGGAGGAGTTGGCAAGTCCACAATTGCTGCATCATTGGGTGCAATATTTTCAGAAAAGTACAAAGTAGTTTTGGCTGATACAGACGTGGATGCTCCCAACCTTGCATTGTTCTTTGATGCAATACAGAAGACGTCTAGAGATATATCAACTTCAGAGAAAGCTTTTATAAATTATGAGATGTGTATAGGCTGCCTGAAATGTGTGGATGTGTGCAAGTTTTCTTCAATGGTTTCATTTGACAAAAAGCCGGCAGTAATATCGTATTCCTGTGAGGGTTGCGGAGCATGTACCATTGTCTGTCCGGAAGATGCCATAGAAATCAAAACAGTAGTAAATGGGAAAATTGCCATTTCCAGCACAAATCATATCCTCATGGTATCTGGAGAGTTGAGTATTGGAGAAAGCAGTTCAGGGCGCCTTGTTGATGAGGTAAGAAAGACTGCAAGGCAAGAGGCTGAAAAGTTGAACGCCGATTTAATATTAACTGATGGACCACCGGGTATCGGTTGTCCGGTAATATCATCGATAAAGGGTAGTAGCTATATAATTGCTGTTACGGAACCCACTCCTGCTGCTCTCAATGGACTGAAAAGGCTCTTTAAAGTTGTTGGTTACTTTCGGATACCACTTGGCATAATAATCAACAAATCAGATATGTACACAAAATCGAGACAGGAAATAAAGGCATTTGCAAAGAAAAGCAAAATTACCGTTCTCTCTGAGATACCCTATGATTTGAGCGTCCCGAAGGCGATATCTATGGCCATGCCTGTTGTCACGGCTTGTCCTGATGCTCAATCATCGTTTGCTATCAAAAAACTTGTCAATAAGCTAAGCGGTATTATTAAAAAATTAAGTTAAACTGAATAAAAATGATCTATGTAGAAAAGGGAATTGACATCTTTTATGTAAAGGAACGTTTTAGGGGAAAAGGTCCGGAATATGTCTTTAAAGATGCTGAGGTAGTAGTGAGAAAAACGTATTTAAAAACCCTGCTAGATCTGGTAAAATCCAGATATAAGTTTTAATATGAAGATCGAAATGGAATACGTAATGACGAACAAGCTGGAAAAAGAACGTTAAGACTATTGGTTCAGTACATCAGGATAAAGAAGTAATATGGTGAGCGTTTCACATTGGTCGACGCAGAAAAAGTAATAACTTTAAAAAACTTTATATTAAGGAGATAACATATGGAGGAAAAGAAAGTCAGAGATATTATGACCAGAGGAGTTGTAACCGTGAGATACGACGGAACTATGCCGCAAATTGCCGGGATCATGTCTGAAGATAATATATCCTGTATTGTAATAGTAAACCAGAACGATGAGACAGCAGGTATTGTTACTTCCCTTGACATTGTAAAAGCATTTGGTAAAAAAACAGAAGATGAGATTAAAAAGACAGCTGCAGAAGACATAATGACACCCATTGTTTATAACGTAAACCCTGAAATGACCCTGAAGGAAGTATCGAACATAATGGTTGTTAAGGATATACACAGGGTAGTGGTCTTGTCTCCTGAAGGTAGAAAACCGGTTGGATTACTATCCGCCACAGATATTGTGAAAGAAGTTATGAAGCTTAAGGAGTGAGAAGATGATTCTAAAGCGGGGTTTACTATTTGAGTTTTAATATTGCTGTGGCTGGAAAGGGTGGTAGTGGAAAGACGTCGATGGCAAGTCTTGTCATTCGCTACCTGATGAAAAATCGTACGGGAGCGATTCTGGCAGTTGATGCTGACCCTAATGCTAACCTGGGGGAGAGTTTGGGGCTCGATATTGGGCAGACAGTTGGCTCAATAATTGCCTCGTTTAATGAGGAAAAAATAAACATTCCACCCGGAATGACTAAAGAGGCTTACCTGAACTATAAGTTAAACAAGGCTATTATTGAAAGCAAAAAGCTTGACCTCTTGACGATGGGCAGAGGTGAGGGGCCAGAATGTTATTGTTATCCCAATCTCATGCTGAGAAAATTTATTGACACTGTAACTGGAAGTTACGCCTATATGGTCTTGGATAATGAGGCAGGGATGGAGCATCTAAGCCGAAGAACCACTCAGAATATTGACGAGCTGCTCATAATCTCTGACCATTCGGTTAAGGGTGTTCGAACTGTTGCCCGGATAAGGGATTTAGTTACTGAACTCAAACTGATAGTGAAGAGGCAATCGGTGATAATCAATTTCGTTCCCAATAAGCTGGACCCATTTGTCAGCGAGGAACTGGCAAGGCTGGAAATCGACTCGATAACTACTGTGCCTTTAGATAACGAAGTATATGAGTATGGTCTGAAGTTAAAGCCGCTTCTCGACCTGCCTGATACATCCAAAGCGGTAAGGGCAGTAGACGACTTAATGTCTAAACTTCTTAACGGAAACTAAGGCTTTATATTGGGAGGTGGAAAAATGACAGCCCAGATCATTAGTAGCACTGAGATTACCAGGCAGATTTGAGAGGCAAAATGGAATATAAAGTTGAGAAAAAATGTGCCCCGGGTAGGGAGGAAGTAGAGGTATTAGGCCCAACCTTTGAGGAGGGTAGACCTGAGGGTGAGGAACTCGGAAGATGGAGACAGAAACTAGGGAGCAGGGAGGAGAAGCTCAAATATCTGCAGACCGGTGAGAGATATTGGTATGGAAAAGAGTGGTATGGCAGCGAAAAAAGGAAGAATCCGGCTTAGATAGGAGAACCCTCAGCTTGGGATGCCAGGAAGAGGGATATTTTGTGGGTGGTTATGTGGTAATCACGATACACCCGGAAGGCCATAAGAGTGGTTCAGGAGAGGATAGCTGAACTGACAGCCTCTCAAAGGAAAGATTGGGGGATAGCAAGATGGCAAAAGCAGAAAACAGGAGCATTGATAGCGCCAGTAACAAGATGATTGATAAAGCGGCAAGTGACGGGGTTAATACCGCTTTTGACAGGTCTGCTGCAATGAAACCCTGCCCTATAGGGGCGGTTGGCAGTTGTTGTAAACACTGCGGGATGGGACCCTGCCGTGTACCGTTACCAAGAGGGAGGAAGGAAACACCCGAAGAGAAACAGAAGCGAAGGGGCATCTGTGGGGCAACGGCTGAGACTATTGCCGCGCGCAATTTCATCCGGATGATAGCTGGTGGGGCGGCTGCACATTCCGACCATAGCCGGGGTATAGCTGAGCTCTTCCTTTCTGTAGCCAGGGGAGAGACGTCAGGCTATGAAATTAAGGACGAACAGAAACTTCTGCAACTGGCTCTGGATTGGGACATTGAAATAGGGAGCAGGAGTAATCAGGAAATAGCTGTTGATATTGGTGAAAAGGCCCTGAATGAGTTTGGCAGGCAGGAGGGCGAAATCCTGTTCCTGAAAAGGGCTCCGCTGAAGCGCCAGGAGTTATGGCGGCAGCAGATGGTTGCTCCCCGAGGTATAGATAGAGAAATTGTGGAAATAATGCACAGAACCCATATCGGGGTTGACCAGGACTATCAAAATCTGCTTCGCCAGGGGGTCAGAGCATCTCTGGCTGATGGCTGGGGAGGCAGCATGATTGCTACCGAACTTCAGGACATACTCTTCGGCACTCCAGCGCCGATTCTGGGCAGGATAAATTTGGGGGTGTTGAAATCAGACGAGGTAAACATTATCGTTCATGGTCATGACCCCCTGCTCTCAGAGATGATTGTGGTCGCTGCTCAAGAACCTCGGATGATAGAATCGGCCAAGTCTAAAGGCGTTGAGAGGATAAATCTCGTTGGCATGTGCTGCTCTGCAAACGAAATATTGATGCGTCATGGGATACCCTTAGCTGGGAATTTCTTACAACAGGAATTAGCTTTGGTCACCGGAGCAGTAGATGCAATGGTGGTAGATATTCAGTGTATTATGCAGTCCTTGCCTGATATTGCCCAGTGTTACCATACCAAAATTATTACCACTTCACCCAAGGCCAGAATTCCCGGTGCTATCCATATTGAATTTGACGAATACAATGCTATGGAGTCCGCTATGGTTATAGTCGAGACCGCCATTGAGAATTTCCCAAACAGGGGAAAGAATATTGATATTCCTGAGGAGCAAACCGACCTGGTTGCCGGGTTCAGCCATGAAACTATTAACTATCTGTTGGGCGGTCTATTCCGGGCATCTTACAGACCATTAAATGAGAATATTATTAATGGCCGAATCAGGGGGGTAGCAGGTGTTGTTGGCTGCAATAATCCCCGCGTTAAACATGATGATGTTCATACCGCAATGGTTAAGGAGCTTATAAAGAATGACGTATTGGTATTACAAACCGGTTGCAGCGCTATGGCTTGTGCCAAAGCCGGACTTATGACTCCGGAGGCAGCGACAAAATATGCTGGTGAGGGGCTGGCTTCGGTGTGCGAGGCAGTAGGAATCCCTCCAGTATTGCATATGGGTTCCTGTGTTGATAACAGCCGGATCCTGATGGCAGCTACCGCCATGGTGAAGGAAGGCGGTCTGGGTGATGACATTAGTGACTTGCCGGTAGCCGGGGCTGCCCCAGAGTGGATGAGCGAGAAAGCAATCTCTATCGGTCAATATTTTGTCGGTTCAGGGGTATTTACTGTATTTGGCGTTAACTGGCCGACCCTGGGCAGTGACGAGGTAACCGAATTTCTATTCAAGGATTTTGAAACTATGTATGGCGGAATGTGGGCGTTTGAGTCTGACCCCATTAAGGCCGCGCGGCTTATGATTGAGCATATTGATAAGAAGCGCAAAAACTTAGGCCTTGACAAGGCTAGAGAGAGGATACTTTATGACATGGCGATGAGACGGGAGATGGAAGCAGTTTAACCGCCAAGCCGGGAAGAGCAGGGATGTGAAATATGTCTAAAATTATTGCATCAGCAGCTATTAGAGGGGCTTACAAAATCATAGGCCGTGCCGACAAGAAGTGGCAGGAGGCAATGGACAGATGGGGACCAAATGAACCAGTAGGTTTTCCCAATACGGCCTATTATCTACCGGTAATTTATGGCATTTTAGGCATCAAGGTTGAGAAACTGGGTGATATGGAGCAGGTATTAAAGAGATGTAAAACCCTGCTTCCACCGATGGTGCGGGAGATTTGTCCCCTGCCCTATCTGGCGCCAGCCCTTGACGCCGGGATGGCAACCTTCTTTGCTGAGGAAATCATTGAAGCTATAAGGTATCTTGAGGAACCAAATTTTTATACCAAACAGGAAGATATTACCGATAATAATATCTGGTTAGGTGCTGCTGACGATGTAATCCTGAGAAAGAGGGGGATTGAATTCGTTAATGGAACTGCCCCCGGCTTTGCTGCTATCTGTGGCGCTGCCCCCAGTCTTGAGATTGCCAGGAAAATCTCTCAGGAACTCCAGGAGAAGAACCTCTACGTCTTTATGTGTGCTGATTATAATGGGAAGAGATTCTCTGAGCAGCTTTTGGAGGCCGGGGTGCAGATTGGTTGGCCAACTCGCCTGGTCTCCTTTGGTCCCGATATTTCCTCGGTGGTATTCGCTATGGGTTTTGCTACCAGGGCTGCCCTTACTTTCGGTGGCATTGAACCCGGTGATTTCAGAAAAATCCTTATTTATAACAAGGACCGTACCTTCGCCTTTGTTATGCCAATGGGCTATGTTACCGATGAGTGGTATGCCAATGCGGCCGGGGCAGTCAACTGGGGGTTCCCCACTATTGCCGATACTCCTATACCTGAGATCCTGCCTACCGGGATTTGTTCCTATGAGCACGTCGTATCTAATATTCCCCACGATAAAATCGTAGCCAAAGCGATAGAAGTAAGGGGACTGAAGGTTACTGTGGCTGAGGTGCCTATTCCAACAGCTTATGGACCTGCCTTTGAGGGGGAGAGGGTTAGAGGGGAAGATATCTATCTGGAGTGTGGAGGGGGGAGATCCCATATGGTGGAGTGGGTTACTTCTAAGCGGATGGAAGAGGTAGAGGATGGAAAGATTGATGTGATCGGTCCGGAGATTACCGATGTTTCTGCTGACTCCAAATTACCTATGGCCATAGCTGTTGAGGTCGCCGGCAGAGAGATGCAGGAGGACTATGAACCTATCCTGGAACGACAGATTCACCATCTTATAAACTATGCTCAAGGGGTGATGCATATAGGTCAAAGGGACATTGCCTGGCTGCGGGTTAGTAAACAGGCAGTAGAAAAGGGCTTCAGGTTATACCATATCGGTTCCCTCCTACATGCCAGGCTGCATCAGGATTTCGGTCGTATATTTGATAAAATGCAGGTGAAAATTTATACCGAAGACGATAAAGTAAGTGAGATATTGGCAAAGGCAAAGGCAGTATACGGGATTCGAGATGCTCGAATTGAAGGCATGACCGACGAAACTACAGATATATATTACTCATGTACCTTGTGCCAGTCCTTTGCCCCAAGCCATGTTTGTGTTATTACACCGGAGAAAACCGGTCTTTGTGGCTCTTATAACTGGATGGATTGTAAGGCATCTTACGAGATTAACCCAACCGGACCGAATCAGCCGGTGCCCAAGGGGGAGACCGTTGATGCCAAGCTGGGACAGTGGAAAGGGGTAAACGAGTTTATCTATAAGGCATCCCGTGGAAACCTGGATCATTATAACATGTACAGCATAGTATATGACCCGTGGACTACGTGTGGCTGTTGTGAGTGTATTGCTGCCGTCCTCCCTCTGTGTAACGGGGTAATGACGGTAAATCGTGAGTATACCGGAGTCACTCCCTGCGGAATGAGCTTCACTACTCTTGCCGGCGCTGTTGGCGGTGGTGTAAGCACACCAGGCTTTGTCGGTCATGGCAAGTATAACATCTATCAGAGAAAGTTTATGTCGGCTGATGGCGGCTTACTAAGGATGGTTTGGATGCCCAAGATGCTAAAGGAGGAGATTGCCGACCGGCTTAAAGTCAGGGGGGAGGAGCTGGGTGTGCCTGGCTTTTCTGATATGATTGCTGATGAGACAGTCGGCACCACTGAGGAGGAGATCCTTCCCTTCCTGCAAGAGAAGGGGCATCCTGCCCTTACCTTAAACGCGCTTATCTGATAATGCCTGTGAGGTATGGGTTATGTTCAGTTATAGTTAACGCTTTTGACCCTGAGTTGATCAATATTGCCGGAGGTGAAAAGCCGGAAATTGTTAAAATTGTCTGAAGAGAGGGATTATGAGTATTGGTTATAAGTTGGCTTATAAGCTGGCCTGTGAACAACTGATTGAGATAGGTGATATTGAGCAGCAATGTTTCAGGAGTGGTGCTCAATGTCAGGTAATAGATTCCAAGAAGGTTATCGTTATCAAATATCTAAACCAATCATATCGGGTCACTCTACCCGAAATTGAGATTTCGTTAACTGATAGTGGAGTCGAGGTTCCGATAAGAGACAAGATTCTGATACTACATTATTTAACCACGGCAAAAGGTACCCTTGCCACCAATAAATTGATTGCCTTCAAGGAACTGCCAGGAGGGGCTAATTACTTTCAGACATTTAACAAGAGGACTATAAACCCCCTCTTGGACAACTTTGGCAAAGAGTCTCATCTCTTAATGGCTGCCGCCAAAAAACTGGGCGGTCATAAGGCAGATTACGGTGAGGTGGCTGTAACCATTAATGCTTTCAGTCGAGTGCCTATCACTATAGTCATGTGGCACGGTGATGATGAGTTTGCTCCTCAAGGAAGCATAATATTTGACTCCACCATTTCTGATTATCTCTCAACCGAGGATATAACTGTGCTTTGTGAAACCATCATTTGGAGATTAGTTGATCTTTTAAGTGAGTCTAAATTTTCGCATTAGGCCGAAAAGGAGTTTTTCACAATGAATTATGTTTACGGCCCTGTGCCATCAAGAAGATTAGGTTTATCTCTGGGTATCGACATAATACCTTACAAGATCTGTACGCTTAATTGTATTTATTGTCAGCTTGGAAATACATCTCAAAAGAGTATTGATAGAAAACCTTATGCCGATAAGGGTGAGATTCTAAAAGAAGTCAAAGATTATTTGTGTAATAGACCTAAAATAGATTTTATTACATTTGCAGGCTCTGGTGAACCAACCCTTAATTCAGATATTGGTAGCTTAATAAAGGGAATAAAAGAGCTAACATCTATCCCCATCGTCATTCTGACAAATGGTACTCTACTGTATAGGGAGGATGTACAGGAAGAGTTGCTTGAGGCAGACATTGTTATTCCTTCCCTCGATGCAGCTTCTCAAGAGATATTCGAAAGGATAAACAGGCCTCATAATTCTCTCAAGATAGAGACTTCAATATCTGGCCTAAAGAGATTCAGGGAGTTATATAGAGGTCAAATATGGCTTGAAGTAATGCTGGTAAAGGGTGTTAATGACAGCAAGGAAGAACTTTCCAGGATAAAAAGAGCAATTTCTGAGATAAGCCCTGATAAAGTTCATCTAAACACAGTAGTCAGACCTCCATCTGAAACATATGCTGAACCGCTAAACCATGATGAAATGATCGATATAAAGAGTTTTTTTGGCGAGGGTTGTGAGGTAATAGCAGAATTCAGTAAACATAGTGCAGGGACGTTTCGGGATGTAGAGGAATCTATTATAAGAATGGCAAAGAGACGTCCGGTTACAATTGTTGATATAGCGGATGTAGTTGGAATCTCAGGGACTAATGCCGAAAAAATGATTGATGGGTTAAAAGCCAGGGGCAAGCTTAAGGAAGTGTTCCACAAGGGGAAAAAATACTATCATTCGTAATCTAAGAGGTCGGGTATAGATGACGCCAATAATATGGATTATAATTTTCAGTTTACTTGGAAGTATTGTGTCGGCTGGTGGAGCCGCACTATTGTTGTATTTTTCAGAAGGGTTGAGGAGACTACTCACCCCAAATCTTATCAGCTACGCTACAGGAACATTGCTCGGTGCAGCCTTTCTTGGGATGCTACCACATGCCTTCGACCACGCTCAAGTCGCACCAATATTGGCATCAGTACTTGCCGGAATAATGTTCTTCTTTTTGCTTGAGAAAATGGTTATCTGGAGACATTGTCATGTAGAGGGCTGTGAAGTACATGGTTCAGCAGGTACCCTCATTATCTTTGGAGATGCATTTCATAACTTTTTTGATGGCGTTGTCATTGCAGCGGCATTTCTTACATCTATCCCATTAGGTGTGGCAACAGGACTTGCAGTAATTGCACATGAAATTCCTCAGGAGATAGGAGATTTTGCGATTCTTCTCGATAGCGGTTATTCAAAGCAAAAAGCACTACTTTACAACCTTCTAGCTTCAATTACCACTTTACCAGGAGCAGTAATAGCATATTTCTTTTTGAGAGAAACACAAACAATTGTACCTTATATACTCGCAATTTCTGCAGCCAGTTTCATCTACATTGCAATCGCAGATCTTATTCCGAAACTTCATCAAAGAGTAAGTGTAGTAGCAAGCATCATACAATTTACTTTGATACTTGCAGGAATAGGAACCATTTTCGTTTTCAGGCTGCATGGATAGGAAGGGGGTGATATATTTAAACCATTAAGCCTGTTTATCAACCTATTTTAAAAGTTTATATTGAAAGAAAGGGGAATAACATGCCTATAAGAGAAAGAAGTAGATTAAGAAGACGTCGCCATTGGCCATTCTGTCAATATTGTGGAACACCTCAACACCCTCATGGCCCTTACGCCTATCCACCACATCAGAAGTTGACACCAAAAGAGGAGAAGGAAGACCTTAAGGAATATATTGAAATCCTGAAGGAAGAACTAAAGGACGCTGAAGAACAACTCAAGGGGCCTGGAAAGTCCAAAAAGAAGTAGTTAACTCAAAAACGGAGGGGCAGAAATGTCCCTCCAAATATTTTGAGGTCTAGTGATGAAAAACAATAATAGAACACGAAGATGGATCTTTACTATCATAATAATGTCCATTTGTTTTCTACCACACAGCATTGGAATGACTGAATCAGTGAACGTGAATAACAGGATAAATGCACGGAGATTGTGGAAACATATAACGGTGGAAAATCCATATCAACAATACCCCTCGTGGCCAGGTAAAGAAGGTCTTTACGAAAGTACAATGCCACCCGGCAATATCCTTAAGTTGTATCTAAATAATCTCGCACTGGATACTGTTGTAAGCAAAAAGGGACTATTCCCCCATGGTTCTCTCTTAATCAAAGAAATGTATACCGATGACAAAAAGATGTACTTAATAACTGTGATGTATAAAGAGAAAGGTTTTCATCCTGAAGGAAATGACTGGTACTGGGTTAAGTATAAACCGGACGGAGAGGCGCCACTGGAGGGTAAAGTAAGATTATGCATCGAATGTCATGAGGGAATGGAAGACAATGATTATGTGTTTACAGGAAGCATTAAGTGATACGAAAGAAGAATGGTGCAAAAAGCTATAAAATAATATTTAACTTACAATTCTACCCGGGGATAAAAGACTCGTCTCCTTTTCTCACAAATTATTCAGTAAATCTCCCATCATTCTTTGACACGGAAAGTTTATGGATATTTTTTTCAAGCCACCCAATTTTCACTGTTTCTTGAACGTCAAATGCCGGTACATACGGCTTGATATCCAAAAGTGGAGTTCCATCGACGATGTCTACATCAAGAATTTGAAGTAGTGTTTTTTCAATCTTAACAAGACGGACTACAGAGATGCCGATTGGGTTTGGTCTACTTGGAGCTCGCGTTGAAAAGACACCACGGTTTTTGTTATCCAGATATGGCTTCACCTTTAAGGATGATTTTCTGACTAAATGAAAGTGGAATACTAAAATTATGTGAGAAAAACCTTCAACATCCTGTAACCCTTCTGCATATTCCGGGAATACCTCAATTGTTCCCTCGATGCCCTTTGCAACTGAAGGTTGTATTGGTATTCCCTTTGGTTCTTTGAATTGAGAATGAATAACTCCTATTGGCGTATACTTTATTTCATTCATAATTACTTTGTCATTAATATGTAATTGATAATGTAATAATTATTTAAAGTTTTTTTAGACTTGACTCAAAGTATAAGGTGTTTAAAAATTTATTTCAATGTTTATATGGAACCGCTGAGAAAGCTTGTAGCACTCTCTATGACAAGTTTAATTGGTCTATTTGTCTATGAGAAAAAATTGACGTTAGAATATATTAGTTTATAATGATCTTTCATAATTCACAAATAACTAAATTTAAAGATGATAAAGCTATCGTGAATTTCAGTTATAGGTAAATATTCGGTTAATCCCATTTGAGATTCTTCACTCCGCTTAGCAACGTTCAGAATGACACCTTGGATTGTCATTCTCAACCTATAAGGCGAAGAATCTCGTCTTTGGATCGCCATATAACCCATCAAATGAAATTTATCGAATATTTACGGTTATAGTAAAAGACACTTGAGGATAAGTTAGTTATCCCTGAAAGGAGTAATAATATGCTGAATTTAGAAAAAATACTTTGTCCAATTGATTTTTCAGAATATTCAAAAGAGGCGCTAAAATATGCTGTATCGTTTGCAATGAAAGACGAAGCAAAGCTGTTCTTATTGCACGTAATCGATATACGTACTTTTGAGGACGATTTAGAAGTAATAGGGGTAGAGCAAATAAGAGATGAAATAACCAAACTACATAAATCAAGACTCCTTGATTACATTCCAAAAGAAATTAGAAATGATATAAAAATAGAAGCCTTGGTAGTTGAAGGAATACCTTTTGTTGAAATTATAGACGTCTCAAAGAAGAACAAGATAGATATGATAGTAATGGGTTCACACGGAAGGACTGGTATCGCACACATAATGCTTGGAAGTGTGGCAGAAAAGGTAACAAGAAAAGCACCTTGCCCGGTCTTAATAGTGAAGCAATCTGGTCGTAAGTTTGTCATGCCTTAAAATTGCTTCTATTCCTGTATTTCATTTTAACCTCCTTTGTTTGAATGATAGTAAAAAAATAATTGCACCTCATTTTCTCTTTTTCCAATAGTCTTAGAGTGGCAATGCCCTTCTTATCATAAGTAATGATGTTTTGTCAAGAGCTGCTCCCAACATGCATCACTCCGCATTAGCATGCGGTCAGAGAATGTGTAAGACTTGTCAATCAGGTACCTCGGTAACCCATTGCTTTCTTGATGCGGCTGCATGCCATTTTTACGGCAGCCTCTCTGGGTAGCAAATTCTCCTTCTTTGATCTTTCCAATATCTCAAGAGTATTGGTGCGGATCTTTTCTTCAATCGTCTCCATAACCTGACTTTCAGATCCTCCGCGGAATTCTACGGCTGCACAAATAACTCCACCAGCGTTGGCAATAAAGTCAGGGATATTCAGAATTCCCCTTTTGTGCATCAGTTGTTCAGCCGTTTCTGTGGCGGGTATGTTGGCTCCATGAATAACCAGCCTTGCCTTGAGTTGATCTACGTTGTTTTCTGTCAGCACATCTGGTCGTGCTGCCGGAATCCAGATATCACATTTTATGCCAACAAGCTCATCACGGCCTATTGCCTGGCCACCGGGAAAAGTGTGTACCGGAGAACCTTCCTTCTTGTGCTTGATTAGTGCGTCTACGTCCAGGCCGTTTTGGTTCTGAATTGCACCTTGACTATCGGAAACAGCAACCAGTATTGCACCTCGTTTGCCAAGAAAGTTAGCGGCATGTCTGCCCACTGCGCCAAATCCCTGCACGGCAAGATGACTTTCTTTGAGAGAAATCCCTGCTTCTGAAGCCGTTACTTCAGCAGCTACTGCTACTCCAAAGCCAGTAGCTCCTATCTCGTCTAATGGTATACCTCCCAGTACTCTTGGGAGACCTGCCGCTCTACCAATTTCATCCTTAACCCATGCCATGCACTCTTCGTTTGTTCCCATATCCGGCCCGGGGATGTATTCTGTAACCGATCTGATCATACGGGCAAAAGTGCGCACCAATTTTTCCTTTTGTTCGCGACTGCAAGCAGGATCGGCGATGATTCCTGCTTTAGCTCCTCCATGTGGGAGCCCTGCTGCAGCATTCTTTAGTGTCATGGCACGAGAGAGTCGGTATATCTCATCTATCGTTAAATCCGGTGCCATGCGCACACCTCCAATTGCAGGTCCACAGGCGACGTTGTCAACAACTACGATGGCTTCCAGACCAACACGTGGTTGGCGTAACAACAAGATTTTTTCTGGTCCAAGTTCGTCGCCGATATTGTGTATTTCAATTTCCATTATTTATTAGAACAGCTTTGTATGTTTTGGTTTCTTTCGTTTCTTCATAAGCGCTTGATATACAACAAAAGCTGTAGAAACATCCTGTATCGCTAAACCGGTTGAATCAAATAAAGTGATTTCATTATCTGATGTTCTACCTTTTTTCTCACCGGCAATAATTTCTCCAAGTTCCGCGTGAATATCTTTCTTTCTTAGTTTACCCCTAGAGACTGGGACATTAATTTCTCCGGAGTGAGAGGCCTGCTGCCATTCGTCTATCACAATCTTACAAGATTTAGTTAGAGCAGTTTCCAGTTCCTGCTTTCCTGCCGCATCAGCGCCAATACCATTAATGTGCGTACCGGGATCGATCCATGATTTCTTGATAATTGGTTTTCTGGCAGGTGTGGTTGCAGTAATAATATCCGCACCACGGCAAGCTTTTTTGCCGTCAGGTTTCGGAAGGAAAGTAACTTTAGGATATTCCTTAGACATCTCCACACAGAATTTATTCATGGATGCTTCGGAACGTGCGTGTACACGAACTTCTTTGAGCTTTCTTGTAAGCATTATATGATGTAATTGAGTGTAGGCTTGCGCACCTGCACCAATTAAAGCCATAACTTTGCTGTTCTTTCTCGACAAGTACTTCGTTGCTACACCGCCTGCTGCACCGGTGCGTATGTTAGTAATGTGAGTACCATCCAATACAGCAATATTAAACCCGTTCCTTGGGTCTGTCAGGAGAATAGTGGCCATAACGGTTGGGAGATCGAATTTCTTATGATTATCAGGGTGAACAGTAACAGATTTGATTCCGGCAATGTTCATACCTGGAGCGTTGATGTAAGCCGGCATCGAACGCAAGTCGCCATATTTGAATGTCAAGTATGACTTTGGAGGTTGGTAAGCTTTGCCCTGGCCGAAAGCCTTAAACGCGGCTTCAACTGTTTTCAGAGAAAGCGGATATGTCAGCACCGATTGTACATCTTTTGCCGTAATGAATAATGTCATATCGAGATTGGATGATAAGTAATCTTTTTTTAACCAATGTGTATATTAAAACAAAATACCACACATGATTTCAATAATTTTTCATTTCTATCATTCATTTTAAAAATCTGGTACATGCGGACATATTCCAGACATTCTACATAAGGAATCAAGTGGCTCACCACAATCCTCACACTTACCAAATGAAAGTAAATGCTCCGCGTATTCCTTCTTTTTATCAATCTCATGCCCTGGTCCAGGTTCTTCAAACTCTTTACCACATTTTGTACACTTGAAGTCAAGTTTTGCCCTAACTGCTGTACCTGTCAAGTCGTCATTGCATATTTCGCAAAAGCCGATATTAAAAGAATAGCAGGCTGTATAGTTCTCACACTTATCATTAACGCAACTATAATTTGTCCTTATGCATGCCCAAGATGGTACCATCTTATGCTTTGTAACTTCTTCACCAGCCTTATGCTTCTTAGTATCCCAAATGTATTTTAGATTGCCACACTCATTCCAGGTAAAAATCTCTTTACATACGGTACACCAATACAACAATTCGTTAACTTTTTTAGGACATGGCCCGCCATTCTCAGCCCTGGCAACGTTAAATTGACTGCTTGTAAAAGCAACCATGCATACAAATATCCCCAAACACAATGCTTTACCAAAACTTCCTCTTAATGTATCCATATCTTCTCCTTCTTTTAACATAGCGAATTGAAAAATAGAAGATTTAAATAATTTGTTAATCTCATCTTGAAGCCCTAACATTATATCCCAAGGATCTCTTTTCTTTGATGGTAATAATGCCATAATACACCTCCTTTCTAACGTTATGTTAAGAGTGCTCCCAAGTTATAAATTCAAAACTGGTTTAAATTGAAGTCAAATTTTGACCAAAGTATTTAGTTTGTAAAGACCTTATTATTATATAATTCGCTATTAACATAATACAACACATGATTTCAAAAATTTTTCAAGTTTTGAAAATAATACGGTAAACAACCAGCTATCGGCCTGTGTCATAACTCAGAAAAATGACATATCGCCATTCTGGATACATGCTCTTCGTTCAGTGTATATTCCGTGAAAACTTCAACTGTTCCACTGATCCCTTTGGCAACTGAAGGTTGTATCGGCGTTCCCTTGGGTTCGTTTAATTGAGAATGGATAATTCCAATTGGCGTATACTTTATTTCATTCATAATTACTTTTTAAACTCAAGATAGTATTGATACGGAAGTAACTTATCTGTTTGCTTTAAATTTATAAATCCAGCATTTGTTGTTATCGAAACCATCTTTTCTAAGGGTATCTTCATATCTTCTGGTGGTCCTTCCGGTAACTTGCCTTCCTTGAATTCTATTAGAACCAGCTTTGAGTCATTTTTCATCTGAGAAAAAACAGATTTCAGCCAATCTTCTTTGTTTTTTACATGGAGGAGAACATCGCAGATAAACACTAAATCGGCATCTTCAGGGATATGTGGGTTGTCAGGAGTTGAAAAGACCGCCTCAATATTCTGGATATTGTTTGAAACAGCTTTATGATGTATATGACGTATCATCTCTGGTTCAATATCAATTGCGTAAACCTTTCCTTTAGGCAACTCCTTAGAGAGTCGAAATGTGAAATACCCGGAACCGGCGCCAACATCCGCTATCTTCTCCGTACCTTTAAGTGACAGTTCCTTGATCACGGCATCAGGTTTCTGCCAGAGTTCCCGGTCTTTCCTCTCAAGAAATTCAATATACTTCTGTACTTCCTTGAATGGTTTTAGATCGTGATGGTTAATTCCTCGCTTTCGAAGAGGGCATTCGATAGATGGCAATTGTGAATCATGGTTAATTTCTTCTTTAACCGTGGACTTTGCTTTGCATTCATTGCTATCTAAAGAATTTGATAATAGAAAGACACCAATGAATAAAATAATAATAAATTTTGACGTTTTCACCATTGTTACAATTATCTTGTAATTTTACTCTTGATTAAGATATGAATCACATCTACTCATCAATTTCAAATGGGTCATCTATAGCCGATCCATTAAACTTCTTTGCATGGGTTTGTGCATGTTGTCTTTGTTGAAAAGCATGAATACGATTGTTATTCGTCTTATTGGTAATTAAGTCACTTTCCACAAAATACGCCATATAGGAATCGATCTTATTTCCCCTGATCTCATCAGTTACTATTACATGGTCAACAACTTGTATGTTTTTTTTGAACCATTGCGTTGCACAATATATAGAACAGAACTTTTTAACCGAGCCGTCCTTTAGAACAATATCAACCTCGTAAATTGCAGTGACAGCACAACCATCAAAAGCACAATGATTACTGCTTAGATACTTCTGGTAGCATACCCCCATTACTGAAACTATCAAAACAATAATTATCCCTATCCAGAATGTTTTTGTCATTTTATTAAATTAGAATCAAATGTATGGTTACCATCATAATGAAGGCCAATAGGCAAAACACACTTAAACCATTAACCTTCCTTAGAAGCTTTCCTGTTACAAGCTGTGTTTCTCCATTCCTGCAAATGAAGTGCAGGATAACCATCCAACCAATTGAAAATGTACCAATGGCAAATAATCCAAGTATGACCGGCGCGTCCGGTACTATACCCTTCCCCATAAAACAGTATATGCAGTGGTGAAGAGGAAGTTGCATCAGCGTGGGACCAATGTTCTCAAAAAACGAAATAATTACGATAGGAATGTTAACTACCGCTAATACCGCCTGGCTATAAAGCATAACATTTCTGGGCAATGATGCTAATGATTGCCATTTTCTGGATAGACTCGTAAATAATAAAATAATAAGAATTATGTTTGTCGCGTAGAAAACAATAAAGAGAGTCTGTTGGAAATTTATTCCGAAGAGGGCTTGTGGGATCATTGCGGAAGGTCTTAATGGAGTATCAAAGAAGGTTGCACAGCAAGAGACTGATATCAATGGTTTCATACGAATAACATAATATATATCTACTATACTATCAGCTAAAAGCACACCACAAATCGGGAGAAGAAATAACAAATTCTTTCTTGCCAGGGGTGATGTCTGGATAGATTTATCAACGTAATAGCATAACAACCAGCCTCCCATTATAAAAAAAGAGATTGGCTTAATTATTTGTAGAAAGGTAACCGTGTCCGGTAGAACACGTGTAACTCCAAAAATACACATCGCCCCCGGTACTTCAGATACGAAGCTCTGGAGCATGAAATAAAACCACGGCCAGGCGAACATTCTGACTGATAGTACTACACATGCTAATAAAAATATCAGATACCCTGTCTCTTCAAATTTGCTTTTAGCCTCTAAAGGCACATCTTTCTTGAAATGGAGGAGTATTTTTAACGTAGCATAAAACAGATATCCGCCCAGGACAAAAGACAAAACGGCAATAAATAACATAACAAGGGTAAAGATGTTTACAATCATTCTATCCTGCCATTTCTTATTTTATAGATTTTATCAGCAATTTTTTGGAAATTGGTATCATGCGTAGCTACCAATATTGTTACTCCGTGGTTTCTTAGTTCCTTTAAGAGTTCCAGTAAATGTACGCTGGTCTCTTCATCAATATTAGACGTTGGTTCGTCTGCAATAATAATTTCTGGGTTATTTATAAGCGCCCTTGCTATAGCCACCCGCTGTTGCTGTCCTCCGCTGAGTTCTTCAGGTGTATGATCTAGCCTGTCGCCAAGCCCCACCTTTTCTAAAAGCAATTTTGCCTTTTGAAAACGTTCTTTGAAACCGATACCTAATGGTATAAGTGGATATGATACATTCTCCCAACTGGAAAGTCTGGGAATGAGGTGAAAGTTCTGAAAGATAAAACCTATCTTCTCACGGCGTAACCTCGAAAGACCAATGTCTGAAAATGAAGTAATCTCTTCGTCATATATGAACACTTTTCCTTCAGTCGGTCTGTCCAGAGCACCAATAACATTTAGCAGAGTAGTCTTCCCAGAACCGGATGGGCCTTTAAATACGGCAAATGTGTTCTTTGCTATATTCAGGTTAATGTCTCTTATAGCACGTACTTCGTGCCGTGAATGTAAACTGTAAAATTTACAGAGTTTTTCAGTTCGTATCATTATTTTAATGATGCAACCGGGTTCTCGGTTGAAGCCTTCCATGAAGAATAAATACTACCAACCATGGTCAATATTATCGCAAAGAAAAAACTAAGTAGACATGGTAAAGGTAAAAATCTTGCAGGAACAACAAATTTAGGTAACAAATTTATCTCCCCAATAAAGAATTGTGCGATAAAAGCTCCATTGAAGCACTTCATCCATATAATCGACAGCAAAATGGCAGTGGTTGCTCCAAACAAACTGATTAATAACTGTTCAAAAGAGATAAGTTCCAAAACCTCCAGTGTCTGCCATCCAGTGGCCTTCATGATACCGATCTCTTTTCTACGTTCTGATAGTCCAAACCCCGAGGCCACCAGGATAGCGGGAATACCTAAAGCAAATGCAACGGTATATAAAGCGGTGAAAATTCCCTCTTTAAGCATAAATCCTTTTTTTACATACAATTCTATCATATCTTTATCTTGCAATCTGTATGGTTCATTCTCAAATATATAGTACAATTCAGTAGCAATCTCCGCGTTGTGTCCCGGAACGCTGTATATCTGTATGTCAGTGGCAAATCCCTGTTTACCGAATAAATCACCGGCATCCTGTAAAGACATAAACAGCGTAGATGCACTCCATATGTTCGAAGCAGAAGAGAAAAATCCCACGACGGTGAACAGCTTTCGATTTTGCCCTCGCATACTGAGTTGATCACCAATGGTTAAATTAAAATTTTCCGCCAATTCGTGACCAACTACCACCTCACTCGCATTTTCAAAAATCCTGCCTGAAACACAGGAGGTTGATTCCGGCAGGTACTCTTTGTCGATACCTACAATAACAGCAAGCTTATCTTGCAGATAACATCTACCGATAATTCGTGGCACAACTTTTTTTACGCCGAAGACATCCTTTACCTCATCCAGATATTTCAATGGAATAGCTGCATTCCTGCCAAATTCATCAAATGTTAAATATAGATCAGCGCTTTCCTCTACAGAACTAAGTGATTGCATCCTGACGCCCTCTGAAATGGCAATGGCAGTTATAAATGGTAAAAGTATGGCAATAATACAAAGAGAGACAACAATAGACTTTGTCTTATGTCTTAATAAATTTTCTGTTGCTAAAAGAAATAGATTAATATGTTTTTTCATGTTGTTAATTTCTGACAATTTCAACTGATATGCCTATTTCAGCTTTACTTGATATATAGGAGACAGTGCCAGTATGATCAGGGCAATAGCTATAACCACCGGGGATAGGCCATTCGAAACATGAACACCTTGGGTCAATCCTTTGGTCAAAATTGATATAACACCACGTAGGCTTTGTTGTAGCTCCCAAGCCTACACCGTGCACTAGTTGTTGGAACTTATTATCAGCGCCAATATACATCTTGCTACGGCATAAATAAATTACAGCTGATATTGTCATGCATAATAAAATGCTTAAAAGCAAAAAAGGTATTCTTCTCATTTTATAGAGTTTTCAAGGCGTTTCGATTGGTCCCTAATTTGGTGTCCAGGTAATAATAGTTGGACCTAAATTGAGCGATTTTATATTGTATATTATTGTAGCCGCCGGCTTTAGCCTGCGTTTTTTACCATTTGATGTGTGTATGAGAATTTCTCGTAAACTACGTAACCTAAAGGATGCGGCTACCCGCCCGAACGTACCGTTCGGTACGGGCGGGTACAAATCGCTCAATTTAGATTGAAGGCTAGAGAAAATTTATATACTTATTTGCGTTTCTTTAATTGAAAATCCACGCTCGCTGTCTTTCCAGCTTCTACCGTTACGTCTTTAGTTATAGTTTTAAGCCTCTCGTGCCATGCGCTTAGTTTGTAACTACCTGCCGGCACATTTTCTATCTTGAAAACTCCATCCTTTCCAGTAAGAGAAAAATAAGGATTTTCCAGCACGAGCACAAAAGCCGACATCTCTGCGTGGACGTTACACAAAAGGGGTATCTCTCCAAGTTTATCAAATGTTACGTGTTTTACAACGCCAACATCATAAGTACCCAGATTAAACTGAATAGGGCAGTCTGGAGGGGACAGAACATTATGGCGAACACTATCACTATTTGGGAAATCGATAGTAGTACCCATCTGTATCGCTATTACGTGAGGAACAAAAGTTAAATTAAATTGATCCACTACCCCATGTTCCTCTGGCGCAGGAAATTTGTTGTCACCTATTTTTTCAATATAAACAACTACATTTTCCGGATATCTAACTCTTTTACATTTAACAGTTCCCGTAATAGCTCCGCCATTCTCAACTTTAACCTCTATCTTAATCTCTCGTTTTAAAGCCAACATGGTTTTCTTTAAGTCTTTCTGCATTATTTTAGCCTGTTCTGCAGTCAGAGTTTTTTCGTCATCTTGAGCATTTGTATGTGTGGCAAATAAAATCAATGCTAAAATAACGAGAGTCGCTAAACTGTAACGCTTCATTTATTAAAACCTCCCTTTCAAGAATTATAGATTTAATTGATATGGTTTCTTTTCAAGTTAAGTCGCTATCGCGACAAAAAACTATCCTTCGACTCCACCCTGAATGACGTCACACAGAGCGGAGTCGAAGTGTTATCAACATTGATTCCTATACATTAAATCTAACGGTTTACAACGTTAGTCGCAAACTGGGCGAACTCTTGTTAAACTAGCGACGTCTCCAGCCACTCCAGGCAGGAAAACCGTTATCATCACGGAGCTCCAGTATTTCGTCTCCTTTTTTAACTTCACCAGCAATTATAGCCGGTCTTCCATCAAAGGTAATTCTTGAACCCTTGATCTCTATTTTGTCTTCGGGTTCGATAGTAATGCCCTGGTTCTCAATGTACCATCCGGGACCTAAATGAACTGAAATTATCTCTTTTTCAGTTTTTACTATCAAATGGATGCCGTAGGACATACCTTTGCTGGGAGTAATTTTGTCTACGCTGATCACCTCACCACTGATAGTTTCAACTGTTTCAGGGTTATACATCCTTCTGTAATTTGCTTTAGGTCCCCAGCCTCCACTCCCTTTCCATCTCATTCTTTGTTGAGTGGGAGGTTGAACAGCCGCACGTCGTCTCCAGCCACTCCAGGCAGGAAAGCCGTTCTCATCTCTAAGTACTAATATTTCTTCTTCCTTTTTTACTTCATAAGCAATGATTGCCGGTTTACCATTGAAAGTGATTCTAGAACCTTTGATTTCAACTTTGTCATCAGGTTCAATCGTAATGTCTTGATTTTCAATATACCATCCCGGTCCTAAGTGAACAGGTACGGTTTCCTTGTCAGTTTTCACTGTCAAATGAACGCCGTAGGCTGGCATCCCTTTCCTGTGAATAATTTCGTCTACACTGACTACTTCACCACTGATGGTTTCATCTGTTTCCCGGTCAAACATCCTGCAGCATGGGCCTCCAGGCCCCCAACCTCTACCTCCTCTCCACCCCATTCCACGCTGAGCAATGGACTCGGTGGCATAAAGGACGGTAAAGGTAGAAATTATTAATATTAAGGTTGCGGTCTTATTCATTTTAATCTCCTTTCTATTAATTGTTTACTTGCTGATTACGATAACATTTACTGACATCCGCTCTTTTGCAAAACAGCAGACTTCCTCCCTTACGTATATTGCAACGTAAAAGCTAATCAATGTCAATATTAAAGTCGTAATGTTTTCTCGTGATTTCTTTGAATGGTTGTAGTATTTGAATTGAAATTGCACATAGATTAGCTTAAGATTGATTTTTTTAGGGAATACATAAAGCTGTTATATTACACTAAGTTGAGCTAAATTGATTTTTAGATTTTTTCCTTATCTTTGTCAACTATTGCAATAGAATTGTTTATTTTATAAGTTTAATGTAGGTGGTGAAATGAGTAATAAAAAAATTAACGATGTAAGCTTATTGACCGTAAAAGAGTTGTACGAAAAGATTAAAGATGGAAATGGTGTCCAGGTATTTGATGTGAGAGAAGCCTCTGAGTACGAAGGGAAAAGGATTAAGGGCGCAATTTCAGCACCATTGTCAAGGTTTAAAGAAAGTTCCAAGATATTTGATAGAAACCGTCATTCATA
>Ga0008649_10000517_pt1 | contig 33712 bp, 58 predicted proteins | sample SaaInlV_130m_DNA_2_FD_66601 | JGI IMG/M metagenome (GOLD analysis project Ga0008649, IMG submission 66601) | Marine microbial communities from expanding oxygen minimum zones in the Saanich Inlet - SI037_S2LV_130m_DNA | ecosystem: Environmental > Aquatic > Marine > Intertidal zone ... | reverse complement strand
ATTCTGGTATGTCCTTCCAAACTTCAATTCCTACTCTGCTTAATAATTTTTCTATCATAATATTTTTTTTAATCTTTCTATTACTTTTCTATATGTATTATATAATGAATGATACGGTATTTTAGTTTTTCTAGATAATTGTGCTATTGATGTTCCATCATCTATTAATTCAAAAACCTTTTTATCGTACCAATACATTTTATTTAATTCTTTTAATACTTCATTATAATAATAACTATATTTAATAGGGTTTTCATTTTCTTTTGTTTTCCCTGTATTTTTTAAAGTGTTTTTTTGATTTATATCATCAATACTAATTATTTGTATTTTGCTTTCTTTTCTTTTTAAATCCAAAAACATACTTTTTAATGTTTTAAAAATATAAAAATAATTATAGTCATCATCATAAGTTATGTCTAAACCATTATTAATATTTTTTTGAATTTTAATATACATTTCTTGAACAATATCTTCTGCTGTATCTTTATTACAGCCAAAAGATGAAACAATATTAATCCAAATTTTATGTTTTTTAAATATTTTCGATAACACAATTCATATTTAGTTTTTTAATGGGTCATATAAATTCCCCACAATTTCAGGTAGTCCTATTTCGTTTACCTTAAAACTAAATGTCTCAAATGAATAACCTCTACTTCTTCTACACTTAACTGTTACCCATTCTTTGTTTACTGTGTTTGCTTCTAATTGTATTTGTGTTTCTGTTTTTTTCTCTAGAAAACTACCAAGATGTCCTGTTGGTTTGTCTGAACCAAAATTTGAATGTATTACACAAATTATATGACATTTATAATTTTCCGACCATTCCATAATTTTTTGAATACAAGCATTGCTTTCTTCAATATTATTAACATCACCAACTAAATCAGCAATACCATCTATAATTAAAAGTCCTGTATCATTTACTTTATGTTCTAAACAGTATTCAATGAACTCAATTCTAGTCTTATAATTTAATGTCCTTAATCCAAAAGTATGATAAAATTCTGAATAATCAATAGCGTTCATATCTAAAACTCTTTTAAATACTTTTTGAGCGTGCCATTTACCTTGTTCAGTATCTATGTGAATAACATTTTTATTTTCTCTATGTCCTTTAATATTACCACCAAAATTATTTTTATTACCTAGATAAACAGATGCTAATAACGATATAAAAAATGTCTTTTTAGTTTTAGGTGGTGCTTGTACAAAACTAAAATTACCATAAGTTCCTATTGGAATGGGCAATAATAAATCTCCTTTAATATTTTTAATTAATTTTTCTCCTAAAGAAATTGCAACTGGTGGATATTCTATTTTTTCTTTTGCATTAATAATACAATCTTCTTCAAGTGCTTGCATTACTAGATACTGAACAGTTTGTTCATCATTCATTTTGTTTGTCATACTTTAAATATATATAAAAAAAAGGAGGACTTTTAAAATCCTCCTAAATTAAAATGTAAATAATATTTTGATATACGCCTATAACTTTACATTTTTAAAAAGGCAAATCATCTGAAATAGCTTTTGCTACTGCTACAGGTTGTTCTGCTACATTAATTTGATTGTTAGTCCAAACCACCTTTCCATTACCTAAATAATTTCTTTGTGCTTTAGCTTCTCGCTCTTCTTTAGTTTGTGAATCTTGAATTGAAACATTGTTTCCATATCTTGTTTCATCATTTACTGAAATAGTAAGATTATAATAAACTGCACCATCTTTACCTTTGATGAATTTTTCTTTAGGTAGTTTATCTACCCTAATACTTGCTGTAATAATTGCTCCCATAATTTATATATTTAAGTGTTTAATAATTCATTTCTTATATAACCTGTTAAGGTCATTCTTTTGTTTCTTGCTTTTTTTTGTAGTAATTTTTTATCTTGATTTGTTAATCTTAATAAAATTGCAGTTTCTAATTTATTCATATTTTATAATTTAATAATTGTTTTTCAATTTCTTTATTTATAATATAATGTTCTTTTATATCATTTATTGTTTTACCTTTTTTAATTGCTTCTTGTGCATTTTTAAATTGTGGTGTATTTTCAATTAATTTAGGTTTAGTTGTTTTTACTGCTAAATTACCATCATCATCTATTGCTTGTAAAGCTAATAGAGATGTTAAGGTATATCTTCTAAAATAAGTAATAGCACTTCCTAATTTTTGTGCATCTAAATTTGTTGGTAATTCAATAGATGATTCTACTGAACCTCCATCTAAATCATAAATTACACTTCGCACTTGATTGTTATTAATTGGTTGTAATAAAACCAAATTATGTTTTTGTAATAATGGTTTAAGTTGACCTATAAGTGAATTAATGTCAAAGTATTTTGATTTATAAAATGGGTTTGTAGCGTCTTTGCTTATTGCTCCTAATTCGTTTTGTAACGTAAAGAGTTTATTATAGATATTGTCTTTCATATTTCGTTATATTTATTAGAGTTTATTTGTTCAACTTCTAATTTAGCTTCTAAAACATCTTTAGCTTCTAAAGTAAATTGTAATTGTTTTTTTAAATTTTGGATTTCTGCTTCTTTTTCTTTAATGAAGTTTTGATAGAATCCAACTTGAACGTAATGTTCTTGATAACTTATTGTTCTGTCTTTGGGCATAATATATATTTTATATTTAAAACAAATATACAAAAAATATTTAATATAAAAAAAAAAGGGCTAAAATTAATTAACCCCTTTTTACAAAGACAAACGAAACAAGACTTTCAAAGATAATAATTATAATTGATTAACCAAATTATTATAGTATAATATCATAGCCTCTAAATCGTCATTAGAATATTTAACTGTTGTTCTTGATTTTATAAGTAATTCTTCAGCTATTCCTTTTCCAAATAAATCTTCAAGTTTTAAACCAAATTTATACTGTTCTCCGTATCTCATTACATTACAAGCATAGCATTGGACTTGACAATTAGTAGCATCCCATCTTGTTGCATAATGTTTACGAGACATAAAATGTCCGCACTGCATTCCTTTTTTAAAATGACTTTGTTTACCACAAGTAAAACATTCTGCTATTTCATTAGAGGAATATCTAAGTCTGATATATAAAGAGAAAACTATATCAAGACGTTTAACTATACTTTTTCTGGATTTTTTTTTCACTTATCCATATGGTATAAAAACCTATCTCCTGTATTTTTATCGAGTTTTCTAATAGCTCTATAAATAGCTTTACTTTGTTTCTTAGCTTCGGCTCTTTCAGCCTTAGAGCTGTCCGAGCCTAAGTTGCAATATATCTCTGCATCCATTTCTAATAGAGAATTAATTTTTCTTCTAATAGAATATGTTTTATAGTTTAATATTTTTTCAATAAGATAATTTAACATAATTTTTATTTTAAATATAATAATTTATAACTAAAAGAAAAGAAAAGAAAAAGAGTAAAAAGAAAAGAAAAGAAAAAGCCTACAAAAAGAAAATTTTTAAGTACCTGTTCCAAGCACCTTCCATCTTTATTAGGTTGTGCAAGTTTTGCTATTAGCATTATCAAATATATAAAAAATATTTTATCTTTTTACTTTTTCATAGCTACGACCTCCAAAATAAGCAGCAACCGTAGTCATTAAAAGCAATTTTAAAAGTTCTTTCCATTCATTATCAACATTAAAATTAATTGCTCCTGCATCAATAAAAACCATTAAAACTGTAGATATAACTAAAAAAATCAACACAATAGGACGTACATTCTTAGATAAATAAGAATCGCTATTCATATCAGTTTTCCATCTTTCTGTTACACTCTCTTGTATTTTAGCTTCTGCATCTATGAAGATTTGAGTCATTTCTTTTTCAACTTGTGCTTTTTCTACTTTACTAAAAGTGTGTTTATCAATAACACCACTAATTTTTTCTACAATACTTGTGCCAACTCCTCCAAATAATTTAACTAATATTTTTTCCATTATTTTTTTTCTATTATTTTCTTTATTGTATAAATTATAGTGCATAGAAGCAATATAATTTTTAATGAAATTTCAATCTCAGTCATTGAAATGCTCAAAGCTATTGTATTAAATAAGTATATTTTCATATCTAAATTAAACATTTACTTTTTATTTTTAATTAGTACATCAGAACTTGGTCGTGTTACAATATCTGGTGCACTATTAGATTTATTTGAATTGTTAGTTCCAGTAGAACCTAAATTATTTTTTCCTCTATTGTCTGGGTATCTCCATTGATAATCGTATTGGTTATAATAGTATGGTCGATAATAAGGTTGACTGTATAAAGGATAATAAAATTGATTAGGTCGAATTTTATCTATTGCTACTAAAATCGTATCACCCTGAAGCGTTACGGCTAAAACGTGAGATGCAATAGGTGGTTTGGTATAAGTGCCACAACCTATTAATAATAAAAAAAATATTATAATAATAACAGGAATGAGTAAAACACTTATATAATCTTTCATCTTTTATAAATTTTATCTTCTATTTTATCTAACCGTTTAGATTCTGAATCAATTTTATTTTCTAAGAATAGTATTTTTTGGTCTATTATATCGTGTGAAAGCGCAGGAGGTAATTGTTTTGCTATCTCAATTTCCTGTCTGTTTGCTTCTATTTGTTTAGTTAACGCTGAGTAAGTCATTGTAATACTTATCAATCCCCCTACAATTAGAATTATTGTCTTTATATCAAAATGCAAATCAGGGTTCCCATCATTGTCTATATCTATTCCTACTTTTCTTTTCATTTCTTATAAGTATCATAACAAATAGCGATTGCTTCATTTTTTGGATGATATTTCATTAACTGTGGAACACATCTAATCATAAAATCAGATTGTTTCTCGTTTGGTTTTTTTTTAGGTATAGGCATTTAATAAAATTTAAAATGTAATGCGAAAAAGATTAAAAAAAAATTTAATTCAGTAAAATCCTTTTCATCTTCTTTTGGATAATAACTAAAACCAATCATTAAACCAACTGTGAATCTTTCTATAATAGCTAATTCCCATTTCATATATTATAAGTAAAATATCTTCCTTTTCTTTTAATCTCTAAAGCTTGTTTTCTATTATCTTTTTTACTTTTATAAGAAACGTGAATCCATCGTGGTTCACCGTCAGTTGGATATTCAGAAATTACTTGGTCAAAATCTAAATTTTCAATTATGTAATGAAACATTTCAAGGTTTGACTTTCCACCCATAGTAGTAATATCTATTGCTTGTCCTGATAGATGGGCAGAGCTTAATGCTCCGCCAATTCTTGAGTTTAATTCCTTAGAACGATAAAAGCTATTAACTTGTATTGGTCCTCCTACCCATTCTCTTAAAGGTTCAAATACTTTTTCACCTAACAATTCCATATTTTTAAGGTGTTCAGCTTTTGGTTTATTTTGTAAACCTAATTGCTGAGCTGTTTTACTATACGTTGCTTCTTTAAAGCTTATGTGGTCGCTAATTTTTTTCATCTTTTTCTGGTATTAATTCATAAGAACCATCTTTTAAATCAATATTAATCTTACCATAAGATTCTTCAAGTTCTTTTTTAGATTTTTCTTGTTCTACCATTAACTCAGCATACATATGATTTAAACTATGTATTTGAGTTTGTAATAAACCAAGGTCGTGCTTAATAGCATTTAATTTTCCTGTTTGTTCTTGTAAGTTTTTTAATTCTTCTTTTTTAATTTTTGACATTTTATTTTAATTTATGATTAAATTCAAATATACTAATTTTTACAATTACAATTTTGTTTCAACAAGTCAACTTCTGCTTTTAGTTCTTGTATTGACTTAACTAATAATGGAACTATTTTAGAATAATCAACTTGCTGCATTTCTTCTGCATCTTTTTCTCCACCAACTGCATCAGGTAAAACTTCTTGAAGTTCGTGAGCCATAACACCATAACTTCTGCTTTCATCTACCTTCCATTTAAAGTCATAAACAGGTATTTTAGAAACCATATCTAAACCTGCAAAATCTTGTAAATCTTCTTTTAATCTATAATCTGAAGATGTGTTATATGCAGTTGCAGAACTGCTTGTAGTTATTGTACCAACAATGTTTGTGGCATTTCTAAATATAGCGTGAGTATGAGAACCATTTCCCCAAGAAGTCCAATTGCCATAAGCACCTGAACCTGAAAAGGCGTTACCAAAACCCCTACTCGTTGCATCCGTAATGCTTGTAACACCCATTAAAACATTCCCCCCACTTGTAATACTCATTCTTTCTGAACCACCTGCTATAAATCCAATATTACTACTATTAGCTGCATTTATATAGTTAGTATTATAAGGTGCTGTTCCCACATATTGTGCAGGTTGAATATAAAGCATTGAAGCTCCATTGTCAATATCCTGAAAATATAGATTTCCAGAACTACCAGATTGGTTGAAATTTACTCTTACATTTCCCCCACTTTCTATACGCATTCTTTCAATCGGTACTGTATTTGTTGATAACGCTCTTGTTGCAAAAACCATATCAGAAATTGTATATCCTGCACTTGATGTTATTTCTGAACCTATTACAACGTTTGCTAAACTTTGTTGGTCATAACTAAATCCGATAAGATGTTTAGCGCCAATCGCATAACCATCAACGCCATAACCACCCGCTATAATAGCAGGTGATGCGTAAGTTGTTAATGTGGTTTCTTGTGTTACAGATAAAGTAGCACTTATCGGACTCGCTCCAGAGGTGTTAATTCCTACGTTTCCAGAACTGTCAATTTTTAAGTCAGTTTCTCTACCACTCGTACCAAAAGTTAAATAACCAGCTTCTTGGTTCTTAATAATACTATTTAGCGTCTCCATTTGAAATATTAAACCATCTCCACTTGCTACGCCAGTAGAAGAATTTGTTAAAGCAAATCTTGCATAGGCGGCTGCATTGTGTATTTGTAATTTATGGTCAGACGGAGGCGAAGCAGTTCCTATTCCTACGTTTCCTCCTTGTGGAGCTAAAACAATAGGTATATCTGATTGAGCACCAGCAGTTGAAGTAGCGTGAACTTGCATACTAAAATATGTTTCAAAATCTTCAAATAACAATACTCTATTAGAACTAGTTGCTACTCTAGGTGCTTTAAATATAAATCCACTAGGATAACCTGTTGTTGCTTCTGATAAAACAGCAAATTGAGATGTAAAACTTGCAGTTCCAGATACATCAGTTCCACCAACTTGTAATTCAAAATCAATATCGCTTGTTCCAATTCCTACATTTCCTGCCCTTTCTACAACAAATCTTGGATTGGTTTGGTCATTATCATCCCATAATTGCAAAGCATAACTACCTGACCCAACAAAAACATCTAATCCCCCTACATCATCTTTAGCATCTGTCCAAGAAGCACCTGAAGCAGAACCAACTTTTACATTTCCTTCAACTTGAAATTTAGCATCAGGCGAAGCCGTTCCTATTCCTACATTTCCATTTTGCTTAAATGTGAATTGATTGGCTGCACTTTTATATATATGGAAATCTCCAACAGCATCCATATATAAGTCCTGCGTATAAGTTGGATTTCTAAATAAAAGTTGTGTATTAGCACTACCAACACTGGTTTCTATTTCAATTTGTGTAGTACTTGCTGTAGTTGCTGTAATGTTTCCCGCAGTGTCTAAAGTTCCTGCAAAAGTTGCGTCTGTTCCAATAGTTGCTAAAGTTGTTGTAAATGAAGATTGAGCAGTTGACAAATTCCAAGCAGTAGGTCGTAATAAAACTTCTCCACTTGAACCTGTTCCAATTACATTAAATGCTGTACTTGATTTATAATATTGAGCAGCAGTTACAGTTCCTGCAAAAGTTGAGTTTCCTGAACTGTCTAATCTATACCCTTCTGTATAAGAAGCACCTGAGTAAAGCACTACATCATTATTAGATTGTATTACACCATTATTTCCTACTAATCCTATATAAACATTATTTGCTAAACTATTATTACTGTATTGACTATAAATATTACTTGCTCCTGATATGTTAGCAGTATAAGCTGCACCTGCTACAGTTAAAGTTGTAGCAACAGTTCCTGTAAAAGTTGCTGTTGTTCCTGTTAAACCGCCTGTAAGTGTTCCCCCTGCAAGTGGTAAATATAAACCTGCTGAAGTATCTACATAAGCAGTCGTTGCTACAAGAGTAGAATTATTACTTGCTGCTTGAGTTACGGCAGTAGTTAAAGTGTTTATTGTACCATTTAAATCTCCTGAAAAAGTAGGTGCAGTTATTGTTCCTGCTGCTGCTGTAGCTCCACTTGTAGCATTTACTGTAAACTTATTAGTATTGATAGCTAAATCGCCAGGAAAAGCTACGTTTCCTGTTGTTGCGTTAGCTGTGAATTTATTAGTAGCTACTGCAAAATTACTTCCTGAGTTTAAATTTGTAGTGGTGCTTAAAATTCCTGAAACTGTTATTTCTGTACCTGCTTCTGCCATTATAGAATCAGCAATAGTTCCAGTAGCTGACCATTTAGGAATGTTTCCAACTGTTCCAACTCCTTCAACATCTGTATGGTCAAGTTGTGTCCACTCGTTATTTGCGCCTACTATAGCCCAGTCACCTACTGACCAGTTAGCAATTCCATTTAAACTTGTTGTTCCACCTACACTAACAACATAATAATGTCCTTGTGTTAAAAATGGAGTATTATCTATTGTATATGCTTCACCTGTTAACATAATATCAGCATCTAACGAAAGCGTTGTAGAGCTGTCTATATTTGTTACTAAAGCAGTTTGTCCGTCTACTTGATTAACTACTTGGTCACCTACTGTTACTGTCGCACTAAAGTTAGCAGCACTATCTACTAATTTATTTACTGTCGTTCCTGTTGTCGTTCCGCTTGTTGCTTCACCTCCACCAGAACTTAAGGATGGTACGTTTGTTGTAGCATTCCAAGAACCCATAAATCTTAATCCACCTGCTAATCCATTTATTTGTGATTGGAGTTTTCCAATACCATCTAAAATAGAATCTGCAGGTAAAACACTTGCCGCAGCAGGTGTTGGTAATCCTGTTAATACTTTTCCAGTTACTGAGTTGTTATCTAAAGTTACTGCTCCACTTACATTTGCACTTCCATTAACGCTTGATATTGTTGTAGTTGCTTCGCCAGTTAATGAAATATCTCTTGCTGTTTGCCACGCTGTAGATGTATCTGCATTTCCTGTTAAATCTCCAGTGACATCTACACTAATATTACTCGGCAAACTTATTGTAGCAGTTTGATTTACTACGGCAGTTGTTATTTCATTTGTAGTACCTAAAATGTTTAGTGTTTGTGTGTTAAGATTAACATCACCAGTTCCAGTATCTCCTGTTATATCTAAATCAGAAGCTGCGTCTAAAACATCTACATATGCAGTAGTTGCTATTTTTGTACTATTGTCACTTGCCGTTTGAGTTGTGCCTGTAACGCCATTTGCTAAGACAGAAGTAGCAGTAACATTTCCAGTTAAATCTCCTGCTACGTTTCCTGTTACATTTCCTGTGACATTACCTTGTAAATTTCTATGAACAGTAGCTGGTAAACTTAAACTTAATCCTTGACTTGCAGCAGCAGTAGTAATTTGATTTGTAGTTCCTGTTATTGCAAATACTTGAGTGTTTAAATTTACATCTCCTGTACCACTATCTCCTGAAAAATCTAAGTCACTTGCTGCATCTAAAGTATCGACATAGGCAGTCGTTGCTACCTTAGTTGAGTTGTTTCCTGCTACTTGAGTTGTTGCTGTTGTCGCTGTGTTTATAGTTCCATTTAAATCTCCACTAAAAGTTGTTCCTGTAAAAATTCCACTAATAGTAACATTATTTGGTAATCCTATTGTTAAGGTTTGAGCGTTTCCACTTGTTTCTATTTCATTTGCTGTTCCTAAAATACTAAAGTTTTGAGAATCTAAATCAACTGCAGGTGTCCCTACGTTTGAATCTCCTAAGAAATCTAAATCTGATGCTGTTACAACTGCATCAACATAGGTTTTCACTGCTGCACTTGTTGGCACTGTAGTATCATTATTAAAGTTTTCAATACCATTTGCTGCTGTTACAAATTGAGTGATAGTAACGCCTGTTCCTGTGTCCTTTAAAGAACCCCACTCTAAAATAGAAGTAACTTTAAAATCTCCTGCTGTATTAACGTATAAACCAGTAGCGTTTCCTGAACCATCAGTAAGTTGTTTAAGTGCAGCAGTTATTGCAATATTATCTATTGTCTTAATTAAACCTGGATAAGTAGCTGATATTTTAGTATTATATAAAGTAGCCATAATTATTTGTTATTTTTCTGTTGTTTTCTTAAAAACATTTTTAATTTTTTTACATTTTTTTCTTTTGGTTTATATCTCATAATACCCATCCATTAAAAATTGCGTCTTGACTTGGGTCGATATCGTCATTAGTATTAGAATAATATGTAGGAAAAGTTGCTTGATTAAAATTCATATAATCTATAAATCTTCTTGAATAATATTCTGCATATTCTCTAGCTTTTGCTACTAAATAATCTAATTCCTCTTTTGTAGCACTTTCGCTATTTTCAGAAGTATGCTTAAATACACCTCCATTTTTTATTTGGTACGCTGCAAAGGGGATATAATCAACTTGAGCATACCATATTAACATTGGTTGAATATAATCTACCATTAAATTATAATGATTTGGATTTGCCGCTACTGTTAATGTTCCTGCTGTTATCATTCCTTCAAATTCTTGATATAAATCTGTACCTAAATAGTTTTGTATGTGTATAGTTTGAGAAATACGAATGAAGTATATAAATTTATTTGTATCAACATTACCATCAATGATACTATTGCGAACAAGGTCGGTTCTATTTATAAAAAGTGGTGTTGCCATAATTATTTATTTTTTGGATTTATTAAACTTCCATCTTTTTTATACCAAGGGTTGTCAGGCATAAATCCACGGTAATCCATACTTCTGGGTTGAATAGAAACTTGCCAATCATTTCTTACTTTATAACCATCAATTTCGGCTGCTCTTGTTCCAATTATATCTTTAGATGTTTTAACATTTATATTTGCATCTTTACTTTTAAACGTAACCCTTCTCCAAGAATGATGACAATTACCACCGCCTTTGTACTTCCAAATTGAATAAGTTTCAGAATCACCTTTAGGTCCCCATCCTGCATTTACAGGTCTATTAGTCATTCTAATTATATCTTCCTTTCTATATAATTTATTTGCACTTACCATAGCTACACAAAATTTTCTTGGACTTTTTGTTTCACCACCTGCATTATTTTTAGGAAAATAATAATAACGAACTTTAAAATAATTTTCTTTTATTTTTTCATCTTGACTGCTTCTTGCATTTGGAAAGGCTCTACCTGTACTAACTAAGTTTATTATTTTACTAAGTGTAGTGGCTTTTTTTTCATTTTCAGAATTTAAAACATCAACAATAGCATCATATTTATCTTCATTTTCATAATCAACATCTATTTCATCAATGACTTCCCAAGTATCTAAATCTATATCTTCACCTAAAGAGATTAATTCTTGCGCTATTTTATCATCATTTTCTTTGGATAAACTAACATCACATAATTTTTCCATTTCAACTCCAGTTTCTTCCTCAATATCTTCATCATTTTGTATTTCAGTATCAACTTCAGTAAATTCTAGTGGCTGTAAGGTTATAAAGTATAGTTTTAAGGCGATATCGTTGTAAGCAAGTAGTTTATCAAAGCAACCTATTAAAAGCTCCTGAAACGGTCTTATAACTGTGTTATCCATTAACAAAGATGCTGTTTTAATCTCATCAGCATTGTTTCCTAATCCTGTTGAATCTTTAATACCTAATAGCATAGGGCTTACAACTCTATGTGCTACTAATATTTTTCTTGTAGATTCATCACTTAAAAATTGATATTGCGAATGAGCATCACTTAATTGAACAGGAGTAATTTCTGCTTGACTTTCTTTATTATCGTTAAACGCAAGTATGAATTTCCCTGCATTACTGGAACCAGAAAATTTCTGTGCTATTCTTTGTTCTATTAATTCTCTTTGTTCTTGATTTGGAGTTCCATTGTTAAAGTTAATAAGCATTGACGGTGCCAGACCATTCATTATATTATTTAAGTGGTAGTTGCTAATCTCCTCCTCAAGTTCAGCATATTGTAATCCTCCTTGATAATCTACAGGAGAATAATAATAAAATCCTGCCTTGTAAGGTTTAATATAATAAATCTCAATTCCTTCTTTGCTTGTACCATAAGCAGGGATACGTAATGGTTTATCTGAAGGCTTTATAGTAGTCCAATCATTCCAATAATAATATCCTTCTATATCTCCATCATCATTTGCTTTTTCTGCTCTTAATGTTTCAATAGGAAAATGTTCACACATTGCAATTTTAGTTCTTCCTTTATTATAAATTACTTGTATAGCAGCTTGACCCATTAATTTTAAATCATAACAAACTTTTTGAACCATATCAGGCTTTAAAAGTGTAATCATTTGTGCATATTCATTTGGTTTACTGCTTGAATCTGTAGCATTTAAGCCTTTTCCATAAATTGCTTGTGAAATTCCATTAATTGCAGCATTATTTGTAGGAGAACCATTGTATCGGTCTATAAGAAATTGAAAATAATTATTATCAGCACCATACTGAACCCAATCTCTGTTTTTAATTTCAACAATTTCTGGACTTGTATAAGTTGCTAAATTAACAAAACTAAATTCTGACCTGTTCTTAGCAAACCTTCCTTGATTATCTCTTTTTATATTTTTTCTCATAATTAAAAAACCTTATATGTATTACCGTCAGAGTCGAATGTCTGATAAACTCCTAAATTCATATTATAATATTCGTCTTCTATTTGGTCAATTTCTTGGTCTGTACAGAAAATTCTATCCCTGAATAATGTTGCATCTGTTGTTCTATCTATATTCCAAAAGCTATTATCATTTTCCCATAGTTGATAATTTGTATTCCAATAATTATAATCAGAATATAATCTAATATCATAAAAATGTCCTTCAATTAATACAGGATTAAATATTTGATTAAATGTAAGATAATTTACATCAGTTGTTGCTGTTGTAATGTCATAATATACTGGAATGTTAGTACTGTCATCAGTAATTGACATAGTAAACTCACTCTCATAAGTTCGTGGTATAATATTAAACGTTTGTGCTGTTGCAGCAGTTGTAAAAACAATCATTACTTATATAACGTATTAAATAAGTTATTTTGTACAAACATAAAGGTAAAAAAAAAGCACCCCATAAGAGTGCTTAATTTTAAATATATAATATATGATTATGCAGTAGGGTCTATTTGTGTAACCGCCCCTGTTACTAATCCAGCATTTAAGAAATATGGTGCTGTTTCCTCCATTCCTTCAAACACCATTGTGAAGCCTGAAAGGTCTCCTGCAGCAGCTCCTGTAACAGAAGTTCCACTCATAAGTTCACATCCATTTTCAAAGCCACATAAGAATTGATTTCCATAATAATCTTCAACTACAATATATGGTCTCGAAACTGCAAGCACTTGAATTTCTGCTTGAGTTTTTGCATCTAAATAAGTTAAAGTTAAATTTAAAGTTTGAGTATAAAAAGTTGTTCCATTTTCTCTTGAACTTGTTACAGTAGTTTCAAGAGATGAATTTCCTTTTACATCATATTCATACCAAGTTGGACTGCCTGTTAAAGCAGTTACTTGTTTAGTTGTTGCATCGATAGTTACAGCAGTTAATGCTCCGAAATCTGCAAAATATACGGTTTTTATGCCACCGAAGGCTGATTTACAAGGTACTGTTCTCCCTGTTGATAATGTACAAGCCATAGTTATTTATTTTATTTATAAATAAGGGCAAGTAAGTTTCATCCCACTTACCCTAATTTTAGTTAATATTAAGCGTATTCAACGATGTCAGAAGCAATTCCGAACTGAACTCCTGATGTAAATCTCATAATCATTCTTACATTATCGCTTCCATCTAAATCTACCATATCAAGTACTCTAATTTCTTGGTTATTATTTAATAAACCAGTTCCAAAGTACAGGTTACTAACTTCGGCAGCATACATTGTATTGTCGCTCATTCCTGGACAAACAAAGATTTGTACTCCATCAACAGTTAAAGAACCATTGTTCCACCATTGTGTACCTTTAGCATCAACCCCTGAATTTGCAGTAGCAGCAACAGAGAATCCACCTAACGCTTGTACATAGAATTTAGCGATTGAACTTGGTACATAGATTCTTAATCCATCTTTTCCATAAAGAGCATCTGGAATAGCATCTACAACTAAATGTAATTGAGCAACGACATTAGCAGCAGTTACAGCAGCAGCAGCAATTTGTTGACCTGCAGGAATATCCCCTGCAGCAGCAGCAGCAGCAATTAGTTTCTCAAATCCATCAAATGAATTATTAGAAACTGCAGCAGTATCACCTTGCCATATATTTAATTCTGTAGATTGTGCAACTTCAGCAGCAACGTGAGCAATTAAGAAATCAGAAAATTTTGGAGGAAGTGATTGACTTAATCCAAATCCCATTTGCTGACTTTCCCAGTCATTTACGAAGTCTTTTTTACAAAGTTGTAAATTAACTTGTAATTCAGTTGGTTGTATAATTCTTTCAGTTAATGTAATATTTGATGTTGGGTCAAAATCACAAGTTGCAGCCTGTACTAATCCACTTGTAGCTAATTTTTTAATTACTTCTTTATACCCAATATTTGCTTTTACAGTTAAACCACCATCATTGATAGTACTTGCACTTAGTAAAGCAGCAGCGATATAATCACCTGCAAATTCACCTGCGTAAGTAGTCGTGATGTTTACCGCAGTCGCAAGATTTACTTTTTTTAAATTACTCATTTTTTTATTTTTTATTTAATTAATTATTATGCTTCTGATGCCCAAATTCCTTGTGCTCCAATTATATACCATTCAGTCAATGAAACTGCTCTTAAAAGACACCAATCACCTTTTAAAGATGTTGCTTTTGTATTGATAAAATCTTTATCTAAAACACCACCTGATGCAACGACTGAAGCAGCTAAAGTAATTGACCCAATTATTTTATTAGCAGCATTTGGTGAAATTGCAACTGTATTGTTAGCGTCTGCACCTGTATTTCTAAAGAAAACAGTGCAACCTAAGTTTCCTGATGTGATTAAAGGTAGACCGATGGTTAAAGCATCTGTTGCTACATTGTGGTCATTCCCTAACTCTGCTTCAGAAATGTCTCCTGTAGCAGTATAATAAGATTGTGCAACTTGGTTGCGGACTTCATCATTTGATAAATATTTGTACGTACTCATTTTTTTAAATTTATTTATTAATTATTTGTTTAATCTTGATAAAACTCTATCTAAAGCTGTTCCTGTTCTATTTTGAGAATATAAAAATCCTCTTGGCTTTTCTGATTTTTTAGATTCTGGACTATGTTTAATTGGTTGTGAAGATGGTTGAGATAATTCTTCTTTTACTTTTTCTTCAACTTCAGTAAATTCTTCTTTTACTGTTCTTGATTTTAAAACTCCTTCAACTTCTTCTTCAAGGTCTTCTTCCATTTTACTTTCTTTATCACCTTTTAAGTCTGCGATTGCATCTTCAAGGTTCTGGATTCTTTTTTCCATTCCTGCCCAATCTCCAACCTCTGCTTCTTTTTCTTCTAAGTCAGAAGTAATTTCTTCATCTTCTTTTTCTGGCACTTCGTCAGATACTTCTCTAACATCACCAATAATTCCTTCTTCTTCTACAACTAATAATCTTGAGTCTTCAAGAATATATTCCCCTACAGGTAAAGCAACACGCTCATCATCTGTAAGGATAAAAACTTCTTTTCCTTTTTCAAAAGATTCAGCTTCAACTCTTGTACCGTTTTCTAATTTCATTTCTTCAAGTTTTACTTCTATATTTAAAAGTGTCTTGATTTGGTTTAACATTTCAGTAGATTTCATAATTATTTATATAACGTGATTAATTTTAAATTTTGTATTTTCAACTTATTCTAGTTATTACACCAATGCCTTGAGCCCATATAGAACCATCACAACATTCACGTGCATAAGTATTTTCGTTAGGACATAAACAAGCCTTTCGCCCTCCATTTTGAGAACTACGAGCAGGAATATACCCTTGACTTCCAGGTCCTATATTTCTTCTAATTTTTCTAATTGGCATTAAGGATTTCTTTTATCGATTTAAGTAATTTATTATTTTCAGTCTCCATTTTTTCTTCCACCGACTCTTTAGGAGATTCCATTTTATCAGCAAAATATCCTTCGATACTGAAACCCTTAACTTTATTTGTCTTAACGTATTCGTTCCATACTTCATCGTTGTTCACTTTTACAGTGCCCATCCAAGTTCCTACAGGAACATTTAAATTATATAGACGACTTTTATCTTTTTCTTTATCTTCTACTATCCACGATTCTACAAGTGTTAATCCACTTAAAGAATGTTGATGTTCTAAAGTCGAATTGTTTTGATTACCATTTTTTAAATATAATTGAGATGCTTTTGATATAGTATCTTTTGAGAAATATATATAATACTCATCCTCTCCTGACTTTCTATATATTGGTTTATTAGGAACAAGCAAAGCACCCATTAATAATTTTTTATCTTTTGAGATTTCAGCAAGTTTAATTTCTTTAGAATTTAAAGCAATAAAATCCTCCTCTATTGCAGGAGATTCTACTATGCTTATTGCTTCAATTCCTGCGTCTTCTTCTTCTTCATCTAAGATTAATTCAATAATTCTCATAATAATATAACGTATTTAAAATTTAATTTTGTATTTATATCGTTGCTCCTTCAACAATATTTCTTTCTAATCCTTGTGCAGTAGTAACATCATTGCTTACTACGTATGCTCTAGCAGGTGCTTGACCACTTATTGCAGAAGCTAATTGATTTGTATTACTTGCTCCAACAGTATTAAATGCAGGAGGTAATGATGGGGTTATAGGGGCAGCACCACCACCACCACTAACTGTTGGACTTGGTGTTGCGCCTTTGCCATCTGCTTTAGTAGATGCTATTTTTCTAATTTGTAATGCACTAAATATTCCAGAAATGGAGGCTTGAATATAAGGATAGGCAGGGAATACTGCGGTAATAGGACTTAGATTTGCTGTTGCAAAAGTGTTTTGCACCCCCTGAATCCCTGAAATTGTGGCTTGACCTATTGCCATAGCTTTTCCTATTGCTGAACCTCTACCTGCAATCTCTCCAATTAATGCCATTGATTGTTGTGCTATAGCTAACTTAGCATTAGAAACTGCCTTATCTCTTGCTTCATCATTTTTAGCATCTTTATTTTTGCCTATTTGTATTTGTCCATTCCAATAAGCAACAATTTTAGCTTTCTGTTCTTCTGTTGCATTTAATTTATCTAAATCAGCTATTGCTTTTTCTGCTTCTAAAGTTGCTTTTTCTTCTTCTGTTATTGCGTTTCTTTCAGCTTCAGCTTCTTTAAATGCATCTTGTATTTCTTTTATACCATCTAACCTTTCTTGTTCTTTAGTTTTAGCATCATCTATAACTTTTTGTGCTGCTATTGCATCATCTTCTATTTTTTTATCAGCAATTTTTTTCTTTTCTGCTGCTGCTGCTTTTTCTTCATTTAATGCTGTTGTAATTTGTGTTTGTAATAATCTTTGACTTCTAAGTTTTTTAGTATCTAAGTTTATTAACTCTGCTTGCATTTTAGCAAGTTTATCTTTCGCCTCAATAGTATTTAAACCTTGCTCCATTTCAAGAATTTGAGCATCTACTAAAAGTTTTTTAGCTAAAATTTCTTTTTGAGTAATTTCTTCTTCAATCTTTTGTGCTTTTCTTAATAAAACAATTCTTTGAGCAGCAGTATTTTTTTCCCTATCTTCAGCTTGTAATCTTATGTCGTTTATTTCTCTGTTAGCCTCTGCTCTTTCAACTTGTAAATCTCTTTCTATATGATGTGCCTTTTGTCTTGCCTTTGTTACTTCTCCGATTGTATTTATTTCTTTTTTTGTTTCTTCTATAAAATTAGTTGCTGATTCTTTTGCATCTTTAAAAGCTCCTACAACAGTGTCAATAGGATTTTTTAAAAATTTTAATATACTAGAACCCAAGTCTTCTATAGCCTTTTTAGGATTTGTAACTGCTTCTATAATTCCTTCTCCTAAAGCAGCAAATGAATCCATTATTTGTTTTACTACTGCTCCAAGCATTTTTAAACCTACTTGTAGTTTTTCCTGTCCCTTTTCGCTTTGTGTAAATGCTGCAATTAAAGATGTAATTACAATAACTAAAGCTCCAATCCCTGTAGCAATAATAGCCACTCTAAGTAGCTTCATTCCTTTAGTTGCACCACCTATACTCTTAGTAAACCCTTGAAACCCTGAAATAGCACCACCAGTTTGTTTGTCAATTATTCCAAGAACACCTGTATATTCTCTTTGTTCTTTTACTGATTCTTTTATTACTTTATTTGATTTAATTCTTTCTTGTTTATTTTCTTGTAGTCTTGTTTTAGTTCTTTTTAAATGCTTATTAGTTTCAGCTATTTTTTCGTTGTATTGTTTTATTTTATTTAAATCTTTTTTACTTGTTTTATCTCTTAAATCTTCTAGCTTTTCGAGTTGTCTTTGAGTATCTTTTAATAAATCCTCTTGCTGTTCAATAGTTAAATTGACTTCTTCAAGGGCTTTTTGTGCTGCTTTAGTATCTGCACTAATTACTATTACTTTAGTTATTGCCATTATATGAATCTTTTATTTGTTTAAATGCTTCAGACCAACTGGTAGCAAGTTTATTTTTGCCTTTAGCTATTCTAATGTTTTCTGTTTCATTATTTACTGTTTTAAGTAAACTTATTATATCTTTTATCATACCTTATTTAATAATTCTAATTTAGTTTTCCCTGTAATTAGATTGATGTTTGCACTATTTATATTATAATTTTGATTATTGATAGTTATTACATCATTCATTTGTAATTTATATATAATCTTTAAGGGTAAAAAAGCGGATATTCTTGTAATTCTTCTTTTTGTATTAAAGACATCAGTTATATAGGTGCTGTAGTAATTATTAAATAACGTTCCAGTAAACCCAGATGCTCCTGTATATTCGTTTACGTCATCATTGAAATTAATACTGTCAGTACTTGTAGCAGTTGCTATCGCTCTGGTATTTGATGGAATGATATAATCCACTAAAGAAACGTGAGAGGTAGCAGTTGTTAAAAATGATATTGCTGTACCACTTGTTTGTTTAATAGGATAAAATATTAATGGCTTACCTAAATAAGAATCAAAATTATCATCTACAAATCTACCATATTGAATAGTTGTTGTTCCATTATTGAATTGGTTTACAAGTCTTTCATATTGCATATGCTCAAAAGGTAAACTAATTGTATAAGAAGTGTTTGGACCTGTTAATCTTGTGCCTCCTGAATATTTTAAAGCACCCCACGCCATACTCTGTTCCTGTGAAAAAGTTTGAGCGAGTAAAGTTTCAACTCCTTCATATCCAAAGGAGATTTCATTGTATGGTAATCCTACATTTACTTCGCTTGTATCTATTGCAATATATTCTGAAATATCCCAAGTATTAAAATTATTAGCATAAAAGGAATCTAAGGTTTGAATTTTTATATTCCCATAATCTGGATTTACGCTTCCATTTACTAATAGTTTTTGATTGTCATAATATGCAGTTAGATTGAACATATTAAACAAGCCGTTCATAAAGTCAATTACTTTAATTGTAGGTAATTGAGCAGATGGTAAAAACTCAAATATAGTTGTAGCATTGAAAGACCCTGATTCATATACTGCAGTCCATCCTGTTACGTTAACAGGTAATTGAGGGTTACCTGCTATACTCCACATCACATTATCAAACGTCATAGCTGTTGCTGTAACGATTTCTACATAATAAGTACCAACAGGCAAATAACCAAAATCTGAATTATCTAAAGTTCTATCGTTTGCTACTTCAGTTGAAGTCCACCACAATGAGCCATTTTGATATAAACGAACACTATAAGGAATGGTAGTATAAGAAGCATTTACATCAAGCTCTAAGTCATTTTGTATTAAGTCATCAGAACCTGGAATTATTTCTAAGGTCGTGGTGCCTGACATTATTGTAGCACCTGAATTACCAGAGGAGGAAGTTAGAGTAAATCCATCAACTTGAGTTGAGTAATTTGCAATCTGTTGAGTTGGTTCTACCTTGCCTTTTTTTCTATGCATCCATAGATAAAGAGTATTGAATTGATAATTAGTAGCGTTGCTAAAAAAATCATCTGAAAAAGTTAATGAATAATGAGTAGCAATAGCTGAAACTATTGTATCTATTTTAATAGCAAATTTTAATTCATCCCACATAACTCCGTGAGAATGTCCTACACCTGAATTATAATACACATTGCCATCTTCTAAAACGTGAGTTCCAGAATCATAATAAAGTTGTTCGGTATGAGTAATTAGAGGAGCAATAATAACATCACCTACAGCTCCTTGAAATTTTGTTTGAACATTCGCAGCAGTATAATCTAATCCATAAGCAGCATCTAATTCTCCACTCAATACAGTTAAATCATCTTCACCAAATGTTTTAGTAAGATTAATTGTCTTACCATAGAAAGTAATCTTATACGCATAAGGTTTGTTTTGTTTTAACTGAACTCCATTTAAAGCAACAAAGCCATCTTTATAAGGAATGTTATTTAATTCTATTGATGCTTCTACTTTATCTCTAGCATCAAATCCGTTTATTATATCATAATTATAATAATGGTCAAAGATTTTATTATTTGTAGCACTTGCAGGTATTGTAAAAGTTTTAGTAAACTCAGCAAATATCTTTTTTGGGTCTTTTACATCTTGTTGAGATAAACTTATAGAAACCTGTTCATCTTTAAATAAGTCGATTCTTTCAGTTGCTATATATAACTGTAGTTTTTGCATCTATGTTATTCTATGTTATCTTATGTTATTTATATAATCATAAGACATATCAAAGTCAAATTCATATTCAATAAGCCTATTGTTTAGTGATGTCTTGCGTGTCATACTGCTTTTCTTAACGTTTAACGGTATATAATTAGCTGAAGTAGGGTTTACACCAATAGCTGAATTAATAAGCCATACAGACTCGGAAAGCATTAATTGTTCAAACCAGTCGTTTGCCCATTCAGGATAATATCCAGAGCTTAATGTTAGTGTATTAGTAGCAGTTGTATTAAAAACTTGTTTAGTGTGTTCGATTGTACTGTAAGTTCCTGTAGGACTTATTATATTTCTTTGGAATGTTTTTTGTTTTCTTGCAGTTTCATTAACTTCTTTTAAAAAGAACCATATCTCTTGTAATGCTCCAAATTTATTAGTGAATAATATTCTGTTTCCTGTTCCGTATTTGGTACAATCAATTCGGACAAAATTCATATTATAAGAACCTGCAAGTGCTATCGGAGTACTTTCGTCATTAGAAATGGTGTATTGCTGATAAAATAATTCACTGCTTGAATCTATATAAGGAACCCAACCAATAGCACCAGTAGGCACATAAGAGTAAAAATAATTATTAGTTCCTTCATTTGGAGATTTACCAGATACTAACCATCCTGGAGGAGCTGTGCCATCTGCTGAAACAGATGGACTTGCTCCTTCTAAAAAAGTTCCATAACCATCATATCCAACATCTGTGAAAGTGTCAGTAGCAACTGCTGCACCACTTCCATCTGTAGCTACGTGAGAGGTTACAACTGTAACTACTGGAAGAAACGTTCCAACAGGTCGTAGCGTGGGATTTGTTTCTATATAATCTCTACATAATTCTGAAATCTCCCAGAGTATTGTAGCTCCTGCTGAAGTTGATTTAACAAGTGTATATCTTAATGTTCCATCTATTGTGATAGTACATTTAGTTGAAAAAGTTCCTGCACCTGCTGTTGCTGTTTTATAAACTGGACTTCTTAAGAGTATTCCTGCCATTATTTTTTAGTTGTTTGTTCTATTAATCCGTGTTCTATATCTACTGCAAATGATTCAAAAAGGTCATCAGGTAAATTTTCAAATGCTTTATTAAAAGGTTTAGTGTAAAAGAAAGAAGGTTTTAATCCTCTATTATAAATATTACTTGCAATCACATAACCTATTGATTCATAATTTCCTTTTGCAAATTTTCCAGTAGCAACTGACTTTCCATCTACCATTTTATATTGCCTTAATCTTATGTTTTTCATTTGCGCCCAAGCAGAAATGCTTCTTACAAAATCTTTCCATTTACCTTTTGAACTTCCACTTCCATATTTATAAGGAGAATTTGGTGCTTGTTGTCCTGTTAACTTTGCATTAGGAGATAAATTATTTGGGTCTGCTCCTTTTACTCCTTTGTCTTGAAACTCTCCATAATCTTGCATTAAAAATTCAAATATTACTTTTCCTTTTTGTTTATCATCAACATCATAAGTAATAGAATTCTCAAGTGGTCCTCCTCCTTTGCCTAAATCTTTTAGGTTATTTTTAGATTGACTAACCATATATTTACCAAAGTCATTAAACATTTTATTTAGTTCTTCTAATTTCATTAGCAAATACTTATATCGTTATAAATCAATATATCCATTGTTGCAGTCCATCCTGCTAATTCATTTTCAAATCTATCATAAAACGGTTCGATATTTGGATTCCCATCTAATTGGTATTTATCAAAATGTAAAGTACCTTTTCTTAATACTTGAATGAGTTTATTTAAAACTGATAACTGAGTATTTAAAATATCTTGTAAATCGTTATTACCTTCAAACTGGTCTATTGTTATTTCTTTTGATTGATGTACAATATCCATAGCAAGTACTGAAACATTAAATCTTAACACACCATCTTCTTGACCTACATTATTTATAATTATATGAGAAAGTGGAAATATAGTTTGCTTTTGTAAATCAACTTCGCTTATATCTCCTGTTGTTACTGTGTGTACATTAACGTCTAATAATAGCTGTGCTTTTAAAGTTTCTGTGACTTGATAAAATGCTCTTGTACCTTCTTGGCTCATTTAAAATTCTTTTTTATTTGTTGTGCTTCTAATTCATTTTTGTCTTTCATAAATGCTAACATTAAAAAACATTCGTGAAATTTTAGTTGAGTGATATCTTTAAATCTGATAATGTCTCCTGCAGATAAGGCAAAAAGGCTTTGATACCATCCATATTTTGCTGAAAATGCTTGTACTCCTCCAACTGTGTTATTTGTGGCTTCGCCAAAGAGTTCAGGGTAATTTCCGACAATTCCAGTCCTAAATTCAGAAAAAAAAACAAAGAACTAATAACTGCATCCATTGGCATCTCTAACATTTCATTTTTTGTTTCAGGATTATATTTCTTAATTGAATATTTGCCATTTAGTTTTGCTTCAATAGGTCTATATAAAACATTCATTGCAACTTCTATATTTTCATAATCACCTGAATAAGAATCCAAATCAATATATTCTCCTAAAGTCATATCATCTAAATCAGGAATAAAACCATATTCTTTTCCATTCATTTTAAATGTGGTTACTAATTTAGGTTTTTGTAAAAACATTTTATTAATGGTTCCTGTAATTTCTTCAACGTCTGAGTATTTCATCATCGTTGCAAGTTTATGACTAATACCACAGAATATTTCAATCATCTTAGCTTGTATGAAATTAACATCATCATTTTGTTCACCTATTATTAGGTATTTTTTATATTGCTTAAGTGTAATCTCACTTAAATTATTTGGTATTGTTAATTTAACTTCCATATTTATATAACGTATTTAATTAGAGAATTTAATGTAAAAAAAAAGGTGCTTATTTCTAAGCACCTAATTTAAACAAACAAAAGTAATTTTACAACTGACTTGCTTCCCAACAATTATAAGAGCAGTGTCCTTGTTTATAGATTGGTTTACCACACTCATCACATTCGTGCTGTGGCTCATCCCAAGGAGGTGTAGTATATAACCAGTGATTATCCATTTTGTTTTCTTAATTTTTCTTTTTTATAAATTTCTACTTTATTTTTTTGATAATATTCTCTTGCCTTTTCTAATTTCTTTTCTTTATTAAGTTGATAATATTCTCTTTGTTGCTTTAAAATATAGAATTTTTTTTCTATATAATCCTTTTTCCTTCTTTCTTTTATAGACTCTTTATTTTTTAAAGCATATAATCGGTCGTATTCTTTTGAATTTTTCATATTTTATACATTTAATTTATTTAATTTATTTTCTGCTTCTTCAATAGTATCATAAAAAAACTCCTCTCCATCATCCATATCAGTTACTAAATAATCAACTGACTGACCAAAAGCAGACGCAATAGAAATACCACTTTCCAAAGCAATATAAACATATCCACTATTTTCATTAAACCCTACTGACATTATATCTTCTCTTGTACAGAATTTGTAATAAGCTTTCCAAACTTTACTTAATCCTTTAGCTTCTAAGTATGCAGGATTTTCTAAATTATATATTTCCATAATTATATCTTAATTGTTAAAAGGATTATTAATAAAGCGGCTACAGCATAAAAGCTGATTAGCCACTTCCAATTATTTGGATTTTGATTTAAAAATTTATTAATCATTAGAAAAAATCTTTATATTGTTCTACTTCTAAATTAAATTTTGTTTGTTCTAATCTTTCTAATTGATTTTTAAGAACAGGTATTAAGTACATTGTATTATTTGTTATACAATTCTTTAAATGCTTTTTAAGAGTTTTAATATCTCTTTTAATATAATCTATTTCTTTCATTTGTTTGTTATTTTATATTAACTTATTAGTAATATATATCAAATATACAAAATATATATTAAACTAAACAATTTAAATAACATTATTTTCTATCCATTCAATTTCTTCAGTTAATTCATTTACTCTTAATAATGCATCATTTCTTAATTCCCTCAACTTACTATTTTGTATTTTGATATTAGCTAAATGAGTTTGTAGGTTATTGACATAAAAGAATATGTCTATTATTAAAGTTTGCATTAGCTTTAATTCCTCATCATCAATATTATCATTTACTTTTTTATTAATTAATTCAGTAAATAATATAGCATTATTATAAAACGAAAGGTCTTTAGTATTCTGTATTTTGTTCATCTACCTCAATTTCTAAATTTAATAATTCAATAGTTGAATATATAAAATTATTTTTATCTTCTTGGGTTTTCATTTTTTTGTTTACCCTTATCCAAAAATTACCAGAAGGTGAAGGATTAAAAAATGCTGTTATTAATCTCCCTATTTCTCTCATTGGTCTCATAATTCTTTTAATGATTCTTTAAGGCTGTTTAAGTACATCTCCTGCATCTTTGCGTTCTCTTTAGTTACTTGGCTCACAATGAAGGGTAAGTCTTTAAAAAGCTGCTCTACGTTAATTACAAGGCACTTCTCCTCATCTTCAAATCCGCTATGATACATATAGAGTTCACCATCTGAGCAATGTAATGAATGAGTATCATAAACGTAATGGTGTTTTTTAGCTGCTGCTAATTGTTTTTCTAATTCTTCAATTTGTTTTTTATCTGTCATTTTAAAAATTATCTTGTAGGTTAATATAATCAACTAACTTAATAGCATTTAAAGCGTCTTTTAGCCACTCTTTTTGATAAGCTGGTAAGTCAGCATATTTTTTAAGAGATTCTAAATTCCCTATTGCTTTTCCAATTAACTTTGCGTTTTTATATACATCCATTTTGTTTGTTTTTTATATTAACTTAATTATTGATATACAACAAATATATATAAAATATATTAAACTAAAAAATATATTGGTTATTTTTTGTTAGGTGCCCACTCTATATGGTTACATTTTCTACAATACCACATAAAACCATTCTGTGCTGAACCTATATAACTATACTCATTATTACATTTTTTACAAGTTTTATTGTATGGCATACTTCCCAAAGTTTGGTCTTGATAATAAAGAGTAAGTAGCATAGCGACAAGGGTCGATTATATGATTATGTTTATCTTCAGGAACGTTAATTAATTTGCCACTTCTATCTTCTTTCCATTTATAGTTTCTAAATTCAAGTATAGCATTTGTTGAGTCGGATGTGATGTGTAATTTATATCTTTTTAATAAATCAATTCCTGCTCTTATTGAATCTGGTCCTTTTAAACTTGGAAATATATTATGACCCATTCTTCTAAGTTCAGCAATTAAACGAGGTTCAGCAGAATCAGCATAGATAGGATTTCTTAATAGGTTTTGTTCTTTTAGAAATACATTAATGTCTTGCGTTGTCATTTGCGTTCTGTATAAATATTCTTTTATATACAGGTCATAATTACTCTTATGAACTGATACAAGGGTAGTTGGGTCAGTTGAGTAACCAAAGTCCATTCCGTATGCTATTAACTTAGCATCAATAGGTATTTGTTTAATCTCAACATATTTAAATATTGTATTAATACTTGATGCCCTTTCTCCTAATCCATAAATCTGCCAATATTGGTCGTCTGTTTCTTTTAGTCTTTCAATTTCTTGTCTTATTACATCTTCTATAAAAGGATTGTCTAAGTAAGTTGTTTTATGAAACTCACAGTCTTCTCTTGGTAATATCTTATCGTATATCCAATGGTACTCATCTGATGGGTTGAAATCTAATATTACTCTCTCTTGAGTTCTAAAGATAAGCTGCTGCCAGTCTTCCCAGTAAAGTTCGTTAGCTTCATTAATAAAAAGTAAATCCCTTTTCCTTCCTCTAATCTTTTGTGATTGGTCAAGTGAAGTAAACTCAATAAGGTTTCCAAATAAATTATATTCTGAATTTGATTTATTATGAAATTGCTCTTTGTATATTTTTTTATTTCTAAGTATCTGTAAAAAATCTCTTAATACTGTTGCTCGTAAACTTGGAAATGTTTTACGACAGATAGTTATAATTTTACCTGTATTATTAAAACAATAGTAAAATATTATAAATAAAAGAATATTATATGTTTTACCTGAACGAGTACCCCCTTGTTCTACAACTATTTTTTTATTACTATTTACAAGATGTTTATAAACAATATTAGTCTGTATCGGGAGTTCGGACATCTTCTGTTTTGTCAATTATCTCAATTTTAAAATTAGTAGGCACTCCATCTGCTCCTGTGATTTCTTGACGTTCTATATATCCTCTTTTCTTTCCTTTTGTTTTTAAATAAAAAATAGTAGCTGCAGTTGATTGTTTTGCTATCTGTTTATGTAGTTGGCTTTCAGCAAAGTCTAAAGCTATATTTTGTAAATCATCTACTTTAGTTCTAAAATCCTCATCATTATTATACCATTCATAATATGTTGTTCTTCCTACATCTACTCTTTCACAGGCATTTGTTACTATTCCTAAACTTTTTCTAAGTGCTTCTAATAATGCTTTTTTATGGTGTTCGGTTTTGTTCATAGTTAATTTAATATTTCTTTAGATTTATCTAATGCTTTTTTAATAATATCATCCATATCATAGTAAGCATAATCTCCTAATCTACCTCCAAATATAATATTAGGATTTTCTTTAGATAATTCTTTGTATTTATTATATATTATTTTATTTTTATTTAATCCAATAGGATAGTAAGCATCATTAGTTCCATTATATTCTTCAGAGTATTCGTAACTTATTATTGTTTTATCTGATTCTTTAGTTTTATTAAAATGTTTATGTTCAATAATTCTTGTGTAAGGTATTGATTTTTCTGTATAATTTATTACTGCATTGCCTTGATAATTTTTAGTATCTAATGTCTTATGTTTAAAGTTTAAACTTCTATACTCTAATTTACCAAAACAAAAATCATAGAATTCATCTATCATTCCTGTATAAATTAATTTTTTATATTGAATCTTATCTTTTATTTCTTTATAACTTGTGTCTAATTTTACTTCTATTCCTTCTAATAGTTTTTTAAATATAGGGGTGTATCCATTTATTGGGATTCCTTGAAACCTATCATTAAAATAATTATTGTCAAATGTGTATCTAACTGGCAATCTTTTAATTATAAAAGCAGGTAAATCAGTGCAGTTTCTACCCCATTGTTTTTCTGTATATCCTTTTATTAAAGTATTATAAACAGTATCACCAACTAATTTTAATGCTTGTTCTTCTAAATTGCTTGGATTTATATTTTTATATTTTTCTTTTTCTTTAATTAAAATATTATTTATTTCATCAATATTGTATGTATTAAATAATTGATAAAACGTATTCATATTAAATGGCAAATTATATAATTTTTTTTTATATACTGCTAACGGAGAATTAATATAATTATTAAAATCGGTAAACTTATTTATAAATTCCCAGACTTCTTTGTCATCTGTATGAAATATATGAGGACCATATTTATGGAAATCAATATTATCTTTAGTAAAGGTATAGCAATTACCTGCAATATGATTTCTTTTATCTATTACTAAGCATTTATATCCTTTTTTTTTAGCATTATAAGCTAAAATAGAACCATAAAATCCTGCACCTACAATTAAATAATCTACTTTAAGCATATTTGCTGTGTATAACTTTAGGAATGATTCCTGACCAATTTGCTCTATGATGATACCTTCCGTGCATTATAGTTAACTTAACATTTTTAGGTTCTATCATAATAGCATACGCAGCTTTTCTTACAGTACCATCTAATAAATATATATCTGTATTTCCTCCACCTTCAGATTGAGTTGGTGGCATTTGTATATTCATATATTTTACAAATAATTCGTAATCACCTTTTCTATAAGTTTCAATAGCATTTATTAAATCATCATTCATTCTGCTTTTCCACTCAGTAAATAAGTTTAAATCTGTTGGCATATTATGAGCATTAAAAACTCTGTGTCCTACATTATGTATCATTTCAGGTCTTGTATCAGAAGCAACTGCAAAACCTATATTTGCTAATTTGCATCTATCTGCATACTCTGCTAATTTATATATTTCCTTTTCAAATTGTTCTCCATTTAATTTAAACCAATTTTTCTTATTATCTTTAATATGATAAAATGAACTATAATCATCATCAAATTGCCAATGTCTTATTTCTCCTCTATTTTCTGCAATAGTTCTTGTTGCATTTCTTACAGGCACAGCTCCACTTGACATTTTTTCTACTCCAAAATTATCTAATAAATCACTTTTTTTTACTTCATCATACCAATCGAAAATTAAAATTCTATCTTCTCCCCAGTTTGATTTGTATTTTTCAATAGTTTCATCATTATTGCCACAAACAATAAACCAATCACCCTTATAATTCATTTTGGTTAATGTTTTAGCAGTACGACAATTTGGTCTGCCTTTTGATATTATATAAATTGTATTTATTTTTTTATTCATAGTCTTTATGTCCTAGTTCCTCTATTAAATCTGAAAATCCATTCTCTATTAGTTGATGTTTATCTAATAAAACTAATGCTAACTTTTCAAATATTCTTTTTTCTTCCTCATTAGCTTGATAAGCATAATAGTCAGCTATTTTTGAAAATTTAAACTTAGTAAAAAAAGCAGTTCTTAATTTTAACAATTCTTTTATTTCTTTATTTTGTATTTTTTCAATATCATTATCAAATTTAGTTTCTTTTATAAATAAATCAGTTGGTATATGATTTGATTCTTTAGGTTCATAAGTAACTTGACCTATTTTTTCAGAATATTTCTCATCTAATTCATCTTCTTTTTTGTCAAAAAATATTAAATCAACTCCCCAATCCTCTATTTCTTGAGTGTCCCAATCATTAGCAATTATATCCCAATCCCATTCTCCAAAACTTACATTATCTTTTATAATAAATTCTTGTTCTTGTTCTGGTGTTAAATCCTCAGCCTTAGCTACCCAGATTTCTTTTAGTCCAGCATCAATACAAGCCTTTAATCTCATATTCCCACCAAGTACTACCATTTCTTTGTTGACTACAATAGGTCTTAATTTTAACATTTCAGGAAAATATTTAATACTTTTAACTAATTTTTTAAATTTATTGTCCTTTATGATTCTTGGATTGTTTGGGTTTGTTTTTATTTTATTAGTCTTAACTAGGTGTATCATAACTATATAACGTATTTTTATTATTTATTTATTTTCTCAATATACAAACTAATTTCTGTTAATTCTTTTAAAAGAGATAATAACTCTCTTTCATTAAAATTAACTCTATTAAGTCTTTTCTTGTTTTTAGCATAACTACAGTTATGAATAATGAATTGTGTTAGATTATTTCTATATCTAACATAATAAGAATAATCTTCAATATCCATTTCAACTTGTCCTAAGTTTTAGTAAATTATAACATTCAATATACTTTAATTTAGCTTTACTTTTATATTTTTGTTTAAATAATTCGTAAAGTTTTTTTGTATATTGATACTTAGTTGTACAATTTTTGTAATATTTTTCAGCAAATTTTTTACCTTTTCCTTTAAAGTAGTTAACATTGTCAGCAACATCTCCCATTATCATTTGTTCATAGAAATTATATAATGCTTCTTGTTCGCTTATATCTAATACTACTTGATGTTTATAGTGATAATTATACATTAAACAAGGAAACTGCTTGTAATCTTTGTCAATACTGACTATCATTACATTATCTCTACCAAATTCTTGGCTTAAGGTTTTCCAATATCTAGCAACCATATCATCTGTTTCAATACCAAAAGCAAATTTACTATTATAAGTATCTTTTACATACTGGTGTATATCGTGTAGCAATGGAGGTAGTGGTTGATTTCTTCTATTAGCTTTGTAATCTCTTGTTAATTGTTTTCTAAAATTACCTTTACACCCATTAAACGTAATCACCTTTTCAATATCATATTTTTGTTCTAAATCATTTACAATTTTCATAAACTGTTCATCAAACTTATTTATTGAATCATTAATTTTTGTATAATAAGGAAATTCATCTGGAGTGTTTTTAGTTCTACAACAACTTGCAAAAACTAAACTATCTGCATCTACTAATAATATCATTCTTTTATTTCTTTACGTATTATTTTGCCTTCTAAGTCTAAAATAGTATATCCGTGAAAGGTTAAAACTTCTATTGAATTTTTAATTGCTTTTGTTTTTTCTTGTATTCTGTGATATTCAAATATTTCACTTTCAAATGGATTTGGTTTTATATACATATTAATTCTTTTAAAGATAATAAAATACCTGCACTTGTATTGTTATCCCCACCTAATACATCTTTTGTAGTGTTGAGATATTTTCTGCATAAGTCTTTAAGTTTTTGTGTTTTAATAAAAATTATATTATCATTTGATATGATAAAACAATACCAATCACTTTTTGATACAGAAATTCCACTTTCTTTTCCTCTGCTAAAATATTCAACAAAAACATTTCCTGTTTGTAATGCTTTATAATCTGTTTTAACTTCAATTTTTTTATTAGTCAAAATATCAACTACTAATTTTTCCCCTAATAAACCTAAATCTAAATCATATTTAAAATCAGAATTATATTTCATTTAACTAATGTTAAGTTTAGTTCTTTAGCAACATAGTTGATGTGCTTTTGTGTAGTAACACTCCACCATCCGTGTTGAATTAATTTGTTACCTTCTATTGTTGCTACATTAGTTGTGTAACTCCATACTTTATTTCCTTGTATGGCTAAGTTCTGTTTGTATTTGTCTAGTTTGTACATAATTAAAATTTTATTCTTGAGTTTGCTAATATTTGAAATTTTTCTTTTTGTGTTCCCAGTACTTTACCACAAATAGGAGATGTTTCTGTATAAACCTCTGTGCCCTTTTTATATAATTTTTTAAATTTTATATCCTCAGATAATATTTCTAATCTTTTACCAGAGTAACCTAATTTTTCTCTGTCAGGTTTTTCTAAAATAATTTTACCAATTAATTTGCCATTTATATAAAATTCTTTAATATAATTTTTTATTTCATACATAATATTTATTTTATTATATAACAAATATATATAAATTATAATTAATAAAAAAATGTATATTTATGTTTTATTTGAATTATATAGTTGTTTTCTTAATAGGGATGAAGAAAATCTATGTTTACGACTATTATAATATATTTTAATATTATTTTGTTGACAATATTTTTTACCTGTATAAGTTTTATTTTTGTATTCTTCACCTATAATTCTAATATTTATTTTATAAGTACTTAATATATCTAAAATTTCATCTTCATAAATATAAGGAATAATTTCATCTACATATTTACAGGCTTTTAATTGTGTGTATCTTTCTATTATATTTTGTATTGGTTTATTTTTTTCTTTTCGCTCTAAACTTGGGTCAAGTTGTAATCCTACAATTAAATATTCGCATTTACTTTTTGCTTCTTCAAGCATTTTAATATGTCCTATATGAAATAAATCAAAGGTGCTAAAAGTTATTCCTACATCAAACATTTAAATTTATTTTTGTGGCTTCTTTTTCTTCTAAAAGATAAACAGGCTTGAGTACTCTTTTTTTTGTCCATAGAGTAGTATCTGGGCAATACATTGGCTCTGCTTCAGGCATTATTAAATTATTCAACCAATATAAAAAATTTCCTTTTGGGTCATTTACAAAATAAAGTTTTATTATATTTTTATCTATTTTCATTAATTGGTCATACTTATACTTTTCTATCATTTTCTTTTCATAATATTTATTTCTAAATTTCATTTCAATAACGCAGTCAAAACCTTTAGGGGTTTTGCCTTTAGCATCGTAATGCGTATAACCCTCACCAGTCCATTCAAGCTCCCAACCATCAAAATTTAAAAAGTTTATTAATGCTTTCTCAAGTTTATGAATTTTACTTACTGCCATTATCCCAAATAATATTTAAATCTTTTATCCATTTATTTATTTTTTTGGGATTACATACACAAGGTTCTGTGTATTTATGCTTGTAATATTGTGAGTGGAGGAGACATACCATTCTATATTCTGTTCTAAGGATAGTGTCTGATTTTGAAATTCTAAAGGCTTTCCAAAGTTTATAGTCATAGTCATTAAATTTTACCATCTTTTAATTTTTATTTTATTCCAATCCTTTCTACGTTTATCACACTTACAGTTAGGATTAATCTTTTTCCAAATATATTTAATTCCTGTATAGTATGTAAAGTAATAAACTAAATCTCCTAATTTCATTGTATTTTATTTAATTCAGTTTGATATGCTTGTGAGGCTTCTTGAGGTGTTTCAAAAGTTCCTAAATAAATTCTTTTATGATTAATATCAATTTTTGCATTCCATTTTTTTCCATTTTTTCTTACACCAGTATATCCAACTTTGTTTTTAATATCTTTAGATATGTTTTCCCTATGGCTTATTACTTGCAAATTATATAAACAATCATTTGTTGCATCATTATCAATATGGTCAACTACTATTGAATAACGATTAGGTTTAAAATTTAAAAAAGCAATCGCCATCCAAACAGCAATTGAAGTTTTTTTAGAAATTTTATTTTTATATAGACATACTGATTTTCTTTTAGTATTAGATTTTAAATATTTAGTTCTATTAGTTCCACGATAATTTATGTTTTTAATCCTGCCTAAATTGCTTACTTGATAACGTCCTTCGTATTCTGGTATGTCCTTCCAAACTTCAATTCCTACTCTGCTTAATAATTTTTCTATCATAATATTTTTTTTAATCTTTCTATTACTTTTCTATATGTATTATATAATGAATGATACGGTAT
>Ga0008649_10000497_pt1 | contig 34562 bp, 31 predicted proteins | sample SaaInlV_130m_DNA_2_FD_66601 | JGI IMG/M metagenome (GOLD analysis project Ga0008649, IMG submission 66601) | Marine microbial communities from expanding oxygen minimum zones in the Saanich Inlet - SI037_S2LV_130m_DNA | ecosystem: Environmental > Aquatic > Marine > Intertidal zone ... | reverse complement strand
CTCTTTGAGTCTGGTGATCATTGAGGTATCCATGCCGCCGTATTTAGCACGCCACTTATAAAAAGTGGCGCTGCTCATACCGTGCTCTCTACACAGCTCGGATACTGGAACGCCAGAGCCAGCTTGACTCAGTATTTGCATAATTTGTGAATCTGATTTACGTGTTGTCTTCATTTGAATCTCCTTATGTTTTTATTATAAGAAAATTCTACTTTTACTGTGTGTTAATTTTTGGGAGGATTACACTTCAACATAAGAAATATTTGAACTTTCTCGGATAATTATGAATATTTTTATGGCATTTTATATTTGAATTGATGCAATGAAGGCTGATTAGTTTAAAAACTTACATCTCCAGATTATTTTCAATCGTGTCAATTACTTTTTGAATCTGATATTTTTTTGGTAGCATTGATTTACGCAGTTCAATACTAGCCCTGGGTTCAACTTTAATCATTGCATCTATAAAAGAATCAGGTGACGGTGCAACTGTCACGACACCCTTTATTGTGCAGTTTTCTATCTCCCTAATACCTCCAGATTTTGCTGTAGCTATCACTGGAGTGCCACACGCTAGTGCCTCTAAGGCTACATTAGGCATACCTTCCCAACGGGAAGGTAATAACAAAGCATCGGCGCCTGCGTACCATGACCACGGATTTTCACAAAACCCTAAGAAGACAACTTGGTTGCTAATACATAGAGTGTTTGCAAGTTTTTCCAGCTCTATTCTAAGTGGCCCATCACCCAAAATTACTAACTTTGCCTGAGAATCTTCTAAATTCGAAAACCAATTTAATAATAAATCAAAACCTTTTTGTCGAGTTAAACGACCGGCTGCAACAAAACGAACTCCATCACCATCATATCTCTGTACCTCTTTGGCCAATCGTCTTATACGAGATTGATTAACTAAATTTGGTAATAGCAGTATTTTTTCAGAAGGGATATTAAAATTACGGATAAATTCTTCTTGCATTAAAATGGAGCTGCAGATAATCCTATCGGCGTATTTATATAACCACTTGTAACCGATTTTAAAAATGCTTCTGTATTGGTTATTTGGGATACTGACTGAAGGCAGATTTGCCTCTCTAATCCATAATTTAGAATTAATTAACAACAAAAAACGAAACATGGAAAGCGCTAAATTTATATAACCAAGTGTTGAGAATATTATCAATGGATTAAGTGACCGCAGTTTTGATAGTAGTGGAATAATTGAACGTCTTAGAGTTTTTCTTCCAAGAACATGTACAGTCAAATCATCTGGAATCATTGACGACAATGGGCCTGTATTATTAAAAACAATTAATTCGACATTGTGGCCTCTCTTACGTAATTGCAACATGATATTAATAGTCACTCGTTCTGCCCCGCCAGGAGAAAATTGTGGCAAAATAAAAACGATCATTGAGATAACACTTTTTGATAAATTTTTATTATTCTAGTTGAGTGCTTATACGCTGAATACTGGTTAACAGCAATAGTTCTTGCACGATTTGTTTTTCTAGTTTCTATGGGACACTTTTGCAAAAAAAAGTTTAACTCTCTTACTAGGTTACCGATATCTCCATGTTTATAATGAAGCCCTGTAAAGCCGTTACTTATAATTTCAGTATGACCAGCAGAATTGGCTGCAATAGTTGGCGTATTTTGCAACATTGCCTCAATTAAAGTCCGACCAAATGCATCGATAGTGCTTGGCGCTACAAGTACATCTAAGCCAGCTATCACTTTCAAAGGATTGCTAATAAAGCCAGTAAAAACAATATGTTTTTCTATTTTAAGATCTGCAACGAGTTGCTTTAATTCATCGACATAAACTGATGGACCATCTCCCACAATAAACAATTTGACATCTCTTACATCTGAACGTATAAGAATGTCAACAGCTTTAATTAGAAAAGAAATATTTTTATATGATTGTAAACGACCAACATAACCGATTAACTTATATTTGGACTTCACCTTATATTTCTTTTTTAGCCATTGATTAGAAATTTCATAATCATAAACATAGGTGGTATCAAATGGATTCGTTATAGTATTTTTTTTAATGGGATTAATATTTTTAGGTGCAGTACTCATTACTGTGTTTGATATAGCAATAAAATGATTACATAAAAAAGGAATCGCTCGCCAAAATAAAGATGGCGATAGAATTGTCCTCTGATGCCAAATAAATTTTTTCCTTGCAAGTTTTACTGGCAAAGACCAAGTTAAATTTATCCTTAAATCATTTCCATGGACAATGTGTACTTTATGCTTTTTGATGAAAGTATAAATCTTATAAGAATTTAATAAGACTCTTAGAAATATCTTAAGAATATTCGGTGATTCTCCAGCTAATCTTCCTATAGGGAAAAAAACAAAATCTATATTTTTCTTTTTAAGAAACTCTGCTAATTTGTTATCAGCTTGATGCAATACTATCAAAACTTCAAAATCAGCCTTTATTAATTCCTTGTATAGTTCAATAACAGACCAATGACTGCCTCCAACAGAGTCTCCAACCAAAGGAAAAATTATTTTCATTTAATTAATATTTAGTAAATTAGATAAAGAAATCAAAAAAGTGACTTTATTAAATTCATATGTTTACACAATTTTGTTATTTTTTCTACTTCTAATTAAATAGAAATATTTAAATTTACTAAAAAATTTTAAAGAAAGAATGAGTTTAATACCATTAATAATAAATAGCTTTACAAATCTATTATTGGTTTGTAATTCCCTATTTTTCTCCTCTATGCAAGCAGATTCATTAACAACTGGGCTACCTCCAAAATTTACCTTATATTTATAGGTGCCACTGCCTAACCTTGATTCACCCATATCAATCTTTTCTATCCCTTTATTAATTGCATCAGTAATTGCATGCCAATACATAAAAGTATATGGGGATTTTTTTGAAAACTTTCTATTCCATGCCCCTATGTAAAATTCAGCTACAGATTTAGAATAAAGAACAATCATTCCAGAGATAACTTCAGAACCATCTAAAACTACAAATAATGATGCCTTTTCACCTAAATTTTTTGATAATTCAATGAAATACTTTTTTGAATGAATTAAAGCATTGTTGTGCATCATGTTTTCAACATATACTTTATAAAACTGATCTAAAAAATGCCATCCTTTACCTACAGAAAGGTTATTTTTAATTCCTTTCCTAATATCCTTTCTAGTTTCTCTTCTTAATTCACTCCAAACTTTCTCCTCTCCATTAATAACGTCAAGAATAACTGAAGTTTTTTTAGAAAAAGAAATTGAATATTGCTCTTCATATCCAAGATCATTGATTAGAGAGTTAGACAAGTAATTGTCAAACTGTTTTCCAGATCCAGAAATACCTTTTTTTATAAAAAAAAATTTATTTCTTTCTGTAAAGTATCCACTTACAATACCAATGACATGATCTTTCTCTTTTACCATGAGATTAACTGGTTTGGCATTATAGGATTTAATTAATATACTTTGCCATTCTAAATAGTTGAAACAACTACCATTGTTATTGTCTACGAAATTATTCCAATCACATAAATCTATAAGATTTCCACAATCAATATGTTCTATGTTTAGCCCATGCATATATATTTAGTATCCATTACTCAATATACTCTTTAACTGAATAGCAATTACTCCTACTTTGCAAAAAGTATTTATTGGTTAATTCTATATAATCATTTAAATTTGCAATAAAGTATGACTCGCCATACAATGACTCTTTCCCAGGTATAAACCTCGACATTACTGCATTAAGTCCCTTTATATAATGTGGCCAATCCCTATCTCCTGAAACATGCTTGTACTGCTTACTAAGTTCCATTTTTTTTTCAATAACATCAGTAATATTAACAACTGAATTTAGCGGCATCATTGAATAAACCTGATATGCCCATATTGTAATATCTGATTTAAATATCTTCAAAGATAATAGCATTTCATTAACTCTTTTATGATCATCATTATCATCTAGAAAAAATGGAGTAAAAATATAGTTTGGATCTAATTTATTAATTAAATTTTGTATATCTTTTGATGAAGACAATGATATCTGTGAAGGATTATTGTCGAGAAAAAAAACATTGCAGTTAATATTTTTTGCAATTGAAACCGCTTCTTTCTTTATTCTACTTTTGTTTTTAACTTGCCCAGCTGTAACATAAACTATTGAAACTGAACAACCCCTATCTAGCATTTTTAATAAAACCCCGCCACAACCAAAAATCTCATCATCTGGGTGAGGAGCAATCACTAAAACTCTTGAATCTTTTGGCGAACTAAGGAGCTTAACTTTATACCTAGACCTAAAGGGGAATGATGAAAGAAATGTATTAAGATCTTTAACATTTAACAACGGAATGAACTCCCTAGAAAAATAATTATAGTCAGATATTAACCATGCATAAATAAGTGAGAATATTTTTTTTAATTTAAATTTAATCTTACTAAACATATTATTAAGTATATTTTTTAAGCATTGGAATTTCATCTAAAATTTTTAAAGGCAAATCAGATACAAAAGAAAGAAACTGAACTCTCTCTTCATCGGTCAAAGAGGAACCATTGTAATTACTTGTATTCATTTTAACTCCTTTGAAGTCTGTAAAATTCCCTTTAATCTCCAATACCTCAAATAAATCCATAATTTTTTCCTTTTTGTTTAAGTCTTCAGTATGTAAAACATAGTATGAATTTACCTTTTCTGACTTTTTTATCGAAAGGAATCTCAGGTAAGTCTCGACCCACATCCAAGCATACAAATCAACTGAAGTATACTGATCCTTAATAAAAACATATTGATTCATCGCATCCGATGGGTGATTATTATCTCGGAAGAAATCTTTATCTCTTCGTATAAAACTTAAAATATTTTCCATTGGATCGCGCACCAAAAGAACGACGGAATATGATTTTAAGATTTCTTCAAAACCAAGATGAAAACCTCTAGCAAAGTGCTTTCCCACGTCAAAATATATCTGAGACTCGCCTTCTAAAAACCCATTGAATATACTCTTCTTCTTTTTTGCAATACTAGCTATGTAACTAATATTATTATTTGAAAAGGAAGTTAATATTTTTCCTCTACCAAGTAGCTCATTAGTTTCTATGAATTTTCTTCTAAAATTATGTTCATATTTTCCTAATCTACCCTTGAAAAATGTATGTATTTCTGGATGCTCAACTTCTGCATGGCAATTTAGAGAATATTTATTGATAGTTTCTGTTAGCGAAACTTGCCCAGATCGGCCTGCAGTTACAGTAAAAATATACTTAGACATATGTATGAATACTTTTCATAATAATAACTTCTATCACCTTTTCTTTTTATTTGAATCAAAGACATCAATAATTAAATTTACATTTTTATATTCTCACTTAGCCAAACATCTGTCATATATGGGAATGCGCCCTTATAATCATCCCAATGAAGCTCATATTTATCTCTTCCAGTTAATGCATAGATATATTGATACTGACTATACCAATCTAGCCTCCTATAATACTTATTAGATACATTTTTTCCGAAAGTTTTACTTAATACGTTTCCAATAAATTGGATATAAATACGTTTTTTTGGCCATCTCGACATGAAAGGTTGATAATCATCAAATAAACCATAAAAATTCATCTTATTTAGATACTCCACAAACAAACTTCTGCCAACTTTTTGTTTTAAAGGGAGATTTTCCCAAAACTGCAAATATTCAAGATCCCAAAGCGGTAACTCCCAGTTTAATCCAAAATAGTCATAATTGCACTGACCATTCACCACACGCTTTGCCTGTCGCTCTTTCCACTCCCAATACTCATAAGATTTTGCTAAATCTTGATAATTATTTACATCTTTGTAGTTTTCCAACGATTCTTCAATCCTTCCTTTCATTAAGTTTAGTGAATTTGAACTTAGAAACAATTTTTTTCTGAGTGAATAATGTTTTTCCAATATTCGATCCAATAACAAATTATTACTTGCTTCATGCTTACCTATTATAGGTATATGCTGTCCAGTAATAAAATCACCTGATTGCCCATTAATTACCACATCATCTGGTTTCATTCTTCCTAAATTAATTAAACTTTTTAGTGCAAACATTCCATGTAAATTAGGCACAACAGATAAGCCATCAGCAAAATCCCAATATTCCTTTCTTTCTCTTGAAAGAAAAAATTTTCTAGACTCTGCTGGTGAAGTTGGTAAAAAATCCCACCGAACTCCAAGAACTGATGCAACCTTTTTAGCGCGGAGAGCATCAAAATTTCCAACCATGCCATATGAGTAAGTGCGAATATTATCATAACCCAATTGTTTCAACTTACACACAATTAAACGAGAATCTAACCCTCCTGACAGAGGCACCCAAATTGTTTTTCCATTAGCATCTTCAATATTTCTCTTAATAACTGCATCCGTAATACCGTCCAATTCTTCAATTAACGCTCCATTACTCTGACTTCTAATATTTTGTGAATAGAATTTAAAATAACTATTAACCGCATAACTAGAAGTTTTTTTATTACATATCAACACTTCACCTGCACACATCTGAAAGGTATTTTTATCCATTGTTTTATTACCAGTTAGATACCCAGCCATCTTGATTTCTGTAATAGAGTCCGGATCAGGAGTTAACAGCTTTTGCTCCTCACTCATTAGTCGACGTGGAGAGTTTGACAAGATACAGCCATTTTGATCATTACGATAAAATAGTCGATACCCACTAATACGGTCGACTAAACCCAATAACCAGCTATCAGTTTCCACAACAACCGAAAAATTACCAGTCATCCTATCAGTAATTTTTTTTATTTTTGATATTTCTGGCATATCTCCTTGCTTAAGATAAACTAGCAACTTGTAAACTGATTTATAACGTCCTATATATGAGACATGCATGGATTTTATCTTTTCAGTTTTCCAGTTATATTTTTTATCATTTATGAACTGCTTAATCATGAAAACCCCCTAACCATCTCTATATTTAAGCATTACAAATTCAAATAATGGAACACCGATAATATATTTTGGAATGTAATTTGATTTAATAATCTTTATCTGCTTTAAGGTAAAAATAGGCATTGAACGAAACTTATCAACAGCAAACAAAGTGTATTACCTATACTTCAAAACAAAAGCAAAAACTCCTGTCAATCTGTCTCAACCATTCTTGAAATTATAATTTTGCAATTTCCATGCTTCCGCATACCAACACTTACTATCCAAAAGCTCCTCGTGTTTACCGGAAGCTTCAACAACCCCTTGATTCAAAACTACAATTTGATCGGCATCAGAAATATTATTTAACTGATGAGCAACAATAACAATTGTTAAGTCAGAATCTTTTCTCAAAGTTTTTATAGTTTCATAGAATTTAGCAACTGAATTAGCATCTAAATTGCTTGTTGGTTCATCTAACAGCAATATTAAAGGTTTATGAACCAAAGTTCGAGCTAAATCTAAACGCTGTCTTTGCCCTCCAGAGAGTTTTGCTGCACCCTCGCCAATCCTAGTATCAAATCCATCTGGCAAACGATCAATAAACTCTTCAGCTCCGGCCAACTGCGCAGCTTTTCTAACATCTGAATCCGTTCCTACTAAACTACCGTACAATATATGCTCTTTTACAGTCCCATTAAAAATTTGAGGATCTTGTGGAGCAAACGATATACCTTCACGTAAACTTTTAATTGAGTAGTTTTCAAGTGGCACATTATCAAATTTAATACTGCCAGAAGTAGGCAATCTTAATCTCGGCAATAAGTCTATCAATGTTGACTTGCCACCTCCCGATGGTCCCACTATCGCTGTTAGTTTTTTTGCAGGTATGCTTAAATTTAAATTGTCTAAAGCATTATTGTTGGCATTGGGGTATTTAAATGTAACACTTTGGAAGGTTATACCTTGATTTAATTTTAAAAAATTAATGCTCCCAGTATCTTTTTCCTCGAGTAAAGTCATTTCTTTTATTCGATCTGAAACAATTTCCAATGCGCCAAATTGAGCTCTTATTTTTTGCCATTGGATAAGTACACCTTTTACAATAGGCATAATTCGGAATGATACAACCATATATAAACCCATTAACTCAATACCTAGATTTAATACGCCTACGCCAAAATAGAAAATAAGCAAAGTAATTAGAATTACAACAGGTTCAATAAATACTTCAGTTTTACTTTGCAATATAGCAGCATGTACAATATATTTTCGCTGTATTTCACTAAGTAATTTAAACTCCCTTCTTTCGGCTAATTCTGTCCCTGAAAGCCTTACAAGTCTCATTGACCTTAGACGGTCAACTAGAAATGATGAAATATCTGTATTAGACTTCACAATATCTCTACCAACTACCTCACTTTGTTGAGTCCATATTTTTGGCAACTGCGATGATATGATTAAAATAATGGATGCAACAATAGTCATTTGCCACGATATAAGCAATAACATAATAACAAAAACAAATAGCATTATTAAAATAGTAACTAATGCTATAGGTTGCATTATTCCAGTAATTGCTGCTTGAGTTTCTTGTACAACTACGTTAGTAAAAGCACCCACTGGAAGTTTATCGTGGTATTCAGTCTTACATATAAGATATTTTCTAAATAATTTATTAGCCAAATGCTTTACTAACGAATAATGAACTAATGTTGAATAAACAAGTCTTACATACATAAATATTTGTCTTCCAAAAAATAACAAGAAGGCCGATATTAACAATGATGCTAAAGATAGCTCAACATTAAGTATTTCAAAAAACTCGAGTAAAAACAACCATAAATCTGAGTCATTCACTAGTTCATTTAAATTACCATCAGCTTTTACAAATTCAAATATTGGGTAAAAAATACCAATACCTAATGCCTCAGAAATTGTTGAAAGGAGTGACATAATCAACAGTATGGTAATACTTCTACCCTTTAGATGGGTCATGCTCCTATAATTATTCCATAATTTAAAAAAACTCATTAGTAAGTCTGTCCTGGTCTAAAAAATAAGTTAACTCGATATTTTGTTAAAAAAATCAGCATATTTGCGCACTATACAATCAGAAGAATTTCCAACATAAACTTGATCTTCTAATAATGCCATTCTTTGCTTATCGGTATAACAGCATGCCTTCTCACTGTCGAGTTGGCTTAATAACTCAATATAATGCTCTATATTTAAAGCCTGACAATTAGGAAGGTGCTTACTGAATATAGTGGAATTATCATGCACAAACTGGGGGTAAATTAATGATTTTTTCTTTCCCAATAATTGAATACCAATGCTAGAACCCCAAACTACACCGACATCGCACCAGTCAATCAGTAACGAGCTAGGAGTCTCATGCATAGCAACTCTAATATCATGTTTCACTATTAAATCTCTAAGGAAGTCAATCTTCATGCCACGAGTATGTGGTTTTATTACAACACATTTTGATACTTTGCATGTAGCTCTTACTAAATCTCTAATCTCAGATATTTTTCCTTTATACAATAGCTTGTTGGGAAAGATAACAATTTTCAGGGCATTTTTTTTACATTTATATTGAAACTCGTAATCCTTGAATACAGCACTCTGAGTTTTCATCCACAAATCTTCAAAACGCACCGAACCAAGAACAACAATTCGCTCTTTTTCAACCCCTCTGTTTATCATGTGCTGAGCATTGCTTTGAGAATGCGCAACCTCCCAATCAAAGTTTAAATTCTCTTCCAATCTTTTTCTCTCGGCCTCTTTCACATGTTGTTGCGATTTAGAAGTGTATTTTTGATCAAGAAATGGACTTACTCCATGTGGGATTGAGATAACTGGCACATTGTTTTCTTTGGCAAGAAGTGTTATTGGCAGGTAAGGAAAACTGTCAGGCGATACCCAGTCGTAGACAACTAGATCCGGTTCAACATCTTTCCATATTTGAGCTGCCCAATTATAATTTTTTTGTTTGTATTGTTTTTGAAAAAAACGATACAATATTCCTAAAATTTTATTAACCAGAATTTGGATTTTTACTGGAAGCAATAATTTGCTCGAAAATGATGAGATATGGACGTAGATATTTTCGAGTCTTTTTACCCAACCTGTTGCAGCCTTTTCAAGCAAGTATGAAGGTTTTATCCCATAAGTCCTTTCAAGGTATCTTAGATTCTCATTAGGCAAGAGGTGACCAAGATGTAGTGAAGAAAACAAAAAAACCTGGGCTAGTTTATTTCTGGTCAAATAATCAATTAATGGTGTAAAGTGATCAATATCGTTGTATGCTCTTACAACAAAAAAATATCTTTTAACAGGTTTCATCCTAGTACCCCAACTTTTCAGCTAAAAATCCAAGTTCATTATCGATTACATTAGCCTCTTCTTTGCTTATACAGTCATGCCATTGATTAATTGATGTTGTGAAAATTGGTTTAGTTAACGACTGGGAAGTTGTACTGTCCTTTTTTATGACGCTTCTACATTTTTGCAATTCAGCATCACTACCTTCATATATATGCATCCCATCAACCCACTCTTCATCTAACCAATTAATCACTTTCTTTAAAGTATTTTCAGTATCTAAAACCAAATCTTCATACTTAACCTCAGTATAAAATTCAGTTTCTGATCCAATATAGTTTTCAATATGTCGATACGAGTCCTTAACAATACTAACAAATTCGTGCACTGTTTTATCTCTTAAAGTTCCAAAATTTTTTGTTTTCCAGCTTGCGTAAGTATCTTTATAGTCACGTACCGAATGAATGAATTTAAACTCTTTCCAATTGTCTTGTATTAGGTCGAAATGAGATATGTTTCCTGGAGAATTTTCTATCCACCTTTTTTTATTCTCCCTAGCTGTGCAGAATGACATAAAATTATTAAAAAAATCAATACCAGAAATTGATTTTAATTTTACAGCGTTATAATCTTTTTGATTGACTTCAAACCATTCTCGCAACCATATCTGTCGCTTAGTATTGTTATCTTTCCAATTTTTATTAATATCATCAAAAAACCAACCAGTTTCAAACCCAGTCTCCCCAAATATAGTTGGGTGCCTTCCTATCAACGATCTTAAAAGTGAACCGCCACTCTTTGATTGTCTTCCTATAAATATTGGCGCTTTGAGTTTAATCCTACTACCCTCCCTGTTTATAAATTACAGTCGTAAGAAAAACAAATTATCTTTACTTTCTGCACTCGGTATATTACATATAAATCTACTTTTATCAAGCCATATTTAACAATCATTCTTGGTATTTATAATAGCTCTTTATCGACAAAATTTGATTTCAAAATTGAAGATGCCAATTTTACATCATCCGCTCCATCAACATCTATATTATATGGCCATTTTATTTCTAGTGCGCAAGATGGTTCGGCAAAGAAACCCAAATTTCTATACAAAAATTTTGTTTTTAAGGCGGTCAAATTTCCAAAACTATAGAGATTTGGTTTCCTTTGTTTATTAAAGGCTGTCTCTCTTTCCTTTTTATAAAAAAAACTTGAATGACTGTTCTCTATAGACCTTTGATTCCAAGCATGGTAATTGTGTGGTACTTTAGCAACTGTTTGACCGCTTTCACATAATTCATCTTGAATCATGAGCTCATAAAGCTTGGAAATATGACTAGCTAAAATAAAAGGGCTAGTAGGTTGAATTAAAAAAATAATATCAGGTAACGATGACTGGCGAGAAATAAACTCTCTAACAACGTCAATTACAGCTACATCGTCTCCACACAACATTTGAGGTCTATAGTCAACCTCAGCACCTAAATATATTGATCTTTTCGCTATTGAGTTATGATCTGTTGAGACAATAATTCTATCGAATATCTTTGATTTTAAAGATGCGTTTATTCCATAGTCTAACAATGGCTTGCCATTTAACTCCACAAGGTTCTTTAATTTTATACTTTTTGACCCTCCTCTAGCAGGTACAAAAGCCCAACATTTCTTATCTTTTAACATAAAATTTCGATCGACTTTTTAATTACCCTTTCTTCTGTTTCAGTCCATGCATCAATCGTTGATCCTCCAATATGTGGAGTTAAGATTAAATTGTCATTTTCCCTTGCATAGGTTGCTACACGCGATGTAAAAAAATTGTCGTTGAATTTCATATCATATTCTCCATCAATCGTATCTAGTGCAGCCCCCCAAAGGTGTCCAGACTCCAATAAGTCAAGTAACGCGTTTAATTCCAGTATTTCTCCCCGTGCAGTATTTACTACAATTGCATTTTTAGGCAAAGCGCTCAAAACCTCCAAATCAACCAAACCTTTTGTTTCTTTGTTAGCAACGGCATTAATTGATAAAACATTACATTTTTTCGCCATTGTAACCAAGTCTTTTTCACTACCTTTTACATAAGGATCATAAAAAAGAACAGTCATTTCAAAGGAGTTCATAATATGTTTTACCTGCCTCCCAAGTCGCCCCATTCCAACGATTCCAAGTGTCATTCTAGATAGCATTTTAGGAGCGCCCCAAGGTCTTCTATCCCATCTGCCACTAGATGCAGCATTATGTGCCGCTGGTATTCTTCTTAGTGTTGAAATAATTAAACCAACAGTATGTTCAGATGTAGGGGTTATTGTTTCCAAAAAATCTTGCTCATCATGTAATGCACATACAGTAATATTTTTCTTATCTGCATAAGATTTATCTATGTGTGGTATTCCTGTTGTATTTGAAGCAATAACCTTTAATTTAGGACAGCGATCTATATAAGCTTTATCGACTTGAAAACCTAAAGGTGCAAACAATAATTCTACAGACTCTAAGGTTTCGTCAGTGTTTTCTGTGGGATCATTAAGCACTGCTATATCAAACTTATCCTTCAAAAGGAAAAGATTTTTTTGTTGATATTTTAAAATATCATAGTAGATTGCTTTGGGTTTCATAATTTTTCTAATAAGTAATTTTTTTTGTCATTAGTCTTTTGTCTATATATGTTTCCTTTAGAATTTTTGTAATTTTCTTTCCTGCAGTTCCATTGCCATATGGCTGAGTACAATTGTGCACCAAACTGTGGAATGATGCATCGTTTATTGCAACTTCTAATGCTTCCTTAATTTTTTTTCTATTATGTGCCACATGTATAACATTTTCGGCATGAAGTCTTCCTTCTTGTCTTCTTCCTATGTTAATTACAGGTATATGAAATGAGGGTGTTTCTACTATCCCTGCAGAACTATTTCCCACTAAAACAGTTGCTATATTAAGAAGACCCCAAAATAATGAAGCATCTAAGTTTATATGTACTTGAAATTTTTCTAGATCTTCATATTGTTTTATGGCGCTTATAATACCTTCATAACCAACATCAGAACATGGATATACCACAACAGTCTGTGTATCCATTTGATTTACTGCGGACAATGTTTCTATCATTTGATTGTAGGATGCGCTAGGATCTGTAGTTTCAGAGTGTTGTAACACAACAATAATTGGTGATTGTAAATTAAGTGATAACTTTTTTATAACCTCGAATGGCTTTAAGTAATTTCCCGCCAAAATTTCGTCAATATGGTTATCACCCACCACATGTATTCTCCAGTCTTCTTCGCCTAAATTTTTAATTCTTTGTGCGCTATTCTCAGTTGAGGGAAAATGTATCTGCGCTAATTTTGTGGTTGCGTGTCTAAATTGCTCGTCTACTGAACCAGATACATCACCGCCTTGAATATGAGCGATAGGGATGCCCATAGTTGTTGCTGCTATCGCTGCCGCTATTACCTCTCCACGGTCGCCATATAACAACAATATATCTGGACTATGCTTCTCAATTACTAGGCTCATTCCTACAATGAAATTTCCAAGAGCTTGTGACCGTGATATTGCACAACCATCTTTTTGCATCATTTCTACCTTAGCTGTTATTTCAAAATCCTTCTCTATCTCATTGATAGTTCTGCCAAACTTACTATTTAGATGCTGGTCAGTTACTACCAACTGTAAATCAATATCAGGGTCTTCCTGTATAAACCTAAGCATAGGTTTCATTGCACCGTAACCGCCGCGTTTTCCAGTTAGCACCATAAATTTCTTCATAACACGTGTTCCCATTTTAAGGCTGTTCCACGTTTTATCATTTTGCTGGCTTTTTTACCAAGCACATCATCAAAATATTTTGGTTTCAGTCCATATCCAGGCCTTATTCTTCGTATATTTTCTTGAGTTATTATCTCCCCTTCAAAGATGTCCTTAACTGCATAGATTGAACGCCTAAATTTCATATTCTCTTCCTCTATTGCACGTCTTTCGTAGCCTACACTACCTAATGCAGACCAAGCATCTTTAGTTTCAATACATAGTCTTTCTAACTCTTCTGGCTCTAGAGAAAAAGCTGAATCTGGTCCTTTATTCTTGCGACTCATAGTAACATGCTTCTCTATTAAGCACGCCCCCAACGCTACACTTGTAACAGACGCTACAGTTCCTAAAGTGTGATCAGATAGGCCCATAATCACCTTAAAACGTCTTTCTAAATCAGGAATGGTATGTAAATTTGATTGATCCACTGGAGCTGGATAACCACTAATGCAATGTAATAATATTAGCTCTCTACATCCATTTTGTTTAGCAATCTCAACAGCTTCACTAATCTCCTCAAGATTAGCCATCCCAGTTGAAATAATCATTGGTTTTCCAGTTTGTGCAACATATCGAATAAGTGGTAAATCAACTGCTTCGAAAGATGCGATTTTATATGCCGGAGTATTCAAATCTTCAAGCAAGTCAACGGCACTCTCATCGAAAGGAGTACTAAATATTGTAATTCCAACCTTTTTTGCATGTTCAAACATAGCCTGATGCCACTCATATGGCGTTTGAGCTTGTTGATATAGACTATAGAGGCTTTGACCTTTCCATAATCCTTCCCTAATTTGAAAATCATCGTGTTCAACATCTATAGTTAGAGTATCTGCAGTATAAGTTTGTATCTTAATGGCATCAGCACCCATTTTTTTGGCCATCTCGATATTTTTTAATGCATACTCTAAACTTCCATTATGATTAGCGGACAATTCAGCAACAATATAAGGCGGTTGATCTTTGCTAATTAATCTTCCATTAATATTTATTTCTATTTGATTCATTAATTCACCATATGAAAAGTTTTTTTTCTTTGTCAAAAATAAAGCCAGAAGACTCAAATAATTTCAATGAAGCCGTATTTTCTGGCAGTATGGTAGCGGATAAATTTGCTATGCCTTCAAATAAATACTGAACAACTGATATAGCGCCTTTACCAATACCGAGACCAAACTTCTGAGGAGTAACAAAAATTGAAATTAAATAATCTTTTTCTCCGTAGTTATCAAGCCTAAGTATGCCGGATGGTTCTTTATCATGCATAATAATCCAAAAATATGAAAAATTTTCCTTTATCTTTTCTTGCATCCAACGCATATGTTCTTCCTCAGTAGGAATTGATGGATTTTTGGCATACTGCCTTATTTCTGGCATCTGTTGCCATTTTAGTATCATCTTTGAATCATCAAGCGTAACCTCTCTTAGTTCAACACATTTACCATCTTTAGCTTTAATAGGTTGTATTGCCAAATAAGTCCATCGGGCACCAAGTCCGTCACATAAAGTAAATGCCTCTTTACTGATTGATTTGTATTGAGAAGGATTATTAATGATTTGAACAATCTCCTTGGACAATAAATCACCATTAAATTCAGTACAACAACCTAGCGATACAATTGCACCAAGCGAATCTAGTTTACTCAAAATACCTTTTTGATTATCTGACACACCAAATACAAGAGACGGTAGTCCTAAACAACAACGCTCCCAAGTTGTTGTTCCTGAGGCACCGATTGCTAGATCTGCTTTTAACATTAACTCCGCCATATGAGTTACATTAATCAGCACATTTATGTTTAAACTAGCATTATTAGCCATTGCTTTAATAGATTCTATATATTGAGAATTTTTGGTTAAAACCACATCTACAATAGGATAAACATCCCACTCCATTGCCTCTAAAATCTTTAAAATTTGATAAGTAAGATTTTTAGTATCTGAACCACCTAGAGAAATCAAGATGTGTCTAATTTCTATTTCTTTTTTCCGTTTGTTAATTGCACTCTGACGCAAATGAATAAAATCTCTTCGAATAAGCGCATATTTTGTTCCAACTAAAAAATTACACTCAGATGGAGTAAAATCTTTATAAACTCTAGGTGTACACTCAAAGGTTTGGTCTAACAATAAATCACAATCCAAATAACGATTGGCAAGATCGTCAATAACCATAATCTTTTTCGTGGCAGATCTTAATATTTGATGCCATTTGGCATCTAAACCATAATGGTCAACTATAAGCAAATCGGGTTGAATCTTTTGTGCTATCTGTAAAGTTCTTTCAGCATCCTCTTTCCAAAAAATATTATTCCAAAGATCGTAATCCACCTCTGTTGCTTCGTCAATTGTAACTCCATTTCTTGATATATTAAACGTCTCAATATCATATCCATAGGACTTAATCAATGGGATAATGTAGCCTCTATCAGAGCTTGTTACAAAAGTGATAATAGAACCCGACCTCTTTAACTCATGTGCTAAAGTTAAACATCTCATTACATGCCCTATTCCCATTTTAATAAAGGCATCAACCCGAAATATGATTTTCATAAAATTAAATTACTTATTTCTTACTTGGAATAAAGGGGTAATTGGCTCAACACGAAGGTAATCGTTAATAGTGTTACTTTCAACCGCTTCTCGTACCATGGGGAATATAATGTCATAAGCAAGTATTAATTGCTTCAAATCTTCTTCACTGTGTGCTGCACTTAAATTGTGTGTGCCAATAAAAATAATGCCTCGAGCAAACAACTCCTGTAGCATAAGTGTCTTTATTGACATCGGATTGACAGATTTAACGCCTTTAATATGTAGAAAACTCCACGAAGGATGGCCACTTATGGAGAAAATATGTTCAACCCTATGTTTATTAATCAACATCTTAACATCCTGAATCAACCTTTTTCCTTTACTTTCTAAATCTATAAGTAGGCTTGTATTTTGGATTTTATCAAGTACTACTTTAGCAGCAGCTAACGCAGAAGTTTCACCTGAAAAAGTTCCAGAAAAAAATATATTTTCCATATGTCGCATAATTTTTCTCTTACCAACAATTGCTGAGAGAGGAAAACCGTTAGCAATACCCTTTCCAAAAGTAGCCAAATCAGGAGTAACATCAAATAGATCTTGGGCACCTCCTATAGAGTATCTACCGCCAGTAATAGTTTCATCAAAAATGAGAATTGAATTGTGAAAATTAGTGATATCACGCACTTCTTTAAGAAATTCATTCTCAGGATAAACAGTATTCATTGGCTCTAGAATTACAGCAGCTATCTGATCTGGATATTTTTGAAAAATACTTTTTAAAGAATTAATATCGTTATAAAAAAATGTATGTGACAAGTCTTGTACTGACTTTGGCACTCCTGAATTCATGCTAGTAATTCCAATAGACCAATCTTGCCAGCCGTGATAACCACATATAGCTACGTGATCACGATTAGTATAGGCCCTTGATAATCGAATAGAAGCAGAAGTTGCATCAGTGCCGTTTTTGCCAAAACGTACCATTTCAGCGCAAGGAATTATTTCAACTAGCTTCTCTGCAACATCTACTTCAATAGGATGAGGCAATGAAAAATTAACACCACCTTCTATTTGTTTTTGCACAGCCTGAGTAACATCTTTGTCACCATATCCCAATAAAACAGACGCTAATCCATTCACAAAATCAATATATTGATTGCCATCCACATCCCATACTCTACTTCCCACGCCCCGGGTAATATAAAGTGGTGATACCCCTAAAGGATACTGAGTTATGCTCTTACTAAATGTTTGCGAACCCAGTGGAATTACTTTTAGTGCACGTCTAAGTAATTTTTCTGAATTCAAGTAACGAGATTCATTCATATATTATCTTTCTCTATAGATTTTTGATAGCCTTCATTTCTTCTAATATCTTTATTCAATAATCTAATTTCTGGATTTTTTTTAAAAAGATTAAGAATGTCACTTAATGAAAAATTTTGGTTTTGTGGATAAAGAGCTTTATAGATTTCAAATATTTTTTTAAAGTCATCCATTTCATCTACAGTCCAACGAAAACCTGATAAATCTTTATCACACTTAAAATTGCCAAGAGAAAATAGTTCTGGATGTTTATAAATATACGAGGTTACGTGCTCTAATTCTGATTGAAGTTTTGCATTCTTCCATGCATTTTCAAGTGTTGAGAATTGCAATACTTCAACATCTAAACCATCTGGAAATGTTGGTTCAAGTGTATTAGACGTGTAATCAAACCCACCTTTTAAATGAAAATTTATGGCATCATCTATTACTTTTGCATCTATAACAGGACAATCACCCGTTAATCGAACAATATGCTTAGCCTGAAAATAACATGCAGCTTGGTAAAAACGGTCTAGCACATTGTCAATAGAACCACGATAAAACTCTACATTTATTTTCTTCAATAATTTAATTAGCTGATCATCAGATGGCTCGGTGCTAGTAACAACTACCAATTTATCAATCATTCGGCTTAATTGTACGCGTTCAATTTGATGTTGCAGCATTGGTTTAGCAAGAATAGGCATTAACACCTTCCCTGGAAGGCGAGACGAGGAAACTCTAGCCTGAATAAATGCTATCACATTTGCACTGTTATCCACCGTTATCATGCCTAAAAGTATTCCTGATTAATCATAGTAGCTGCTCGTTTACCTGCACCAGTCGAACAACAAGAGAAATAATGCTCAACCATTTTATTAAAATCGACCACTTTATGACTCCATAATAATTCAATATCGCTAATAGGTTGAGATAAAAATTCAACCAACTGATTATGAAAATCTTTCTTATCACCATCAAATAAAAACAGCCCTTTAGAGAAGCTTTTATATGCCTCTTCATTAAGAGGAGAATGATCTTCCCAATTTATAAAAACTATAGGTTTTTTTGTTAGGACTGCCCAACCCAGAGTACTAGTTGCACCTGATGTAACAATGATCTTATGTTGAGCTAATAAATATCGCATATCAACCTTTGTTTCAAATAATTCAATATTTTTCACAGCCTCAACTTCCGAAAGTACTGGATCTCGGTCTACATATCTTCGTGTATCTTCTGGGTAAGCCTTGTAACGAACTTGGTAAGGTAACTTGGCAAACACTTGTGAAATTAAGCTTGACTCACGTTTTGCCTTGTCAAAATCATTTACACTTCCGCCAAAATAATTAAGATTTCCTTTGTACAAATTAGTTGATATATACACAATTTTTGGTACATCTTGTTTCACTAATTTAGTATTATTTACTCTATGATGGCGATTAGACATCCCCACAATACATGCACCTCCAACTGCATAAGGCGATTTCTTCATTTCATTATAAGAGGCGAGATTGTATACAAGACAACAATCTGAGACATTTACTTCATGATTAACCAGCCATTCATTTTTTAATTTCATTAATTCATTTGTAACTCCGTGTTGGGCAGAAACTACATCAATACCGCTTTCTTTACATGCTTGGTAGAATGCAACTCCTTGTAAATTTCCTGGGGAATTAATTAAAGCAATCACATTACCAGATTGACTTCCGAGCTCACTAATCCAAGCTTTTTTAAGTAATAAAAACTCATATAAGGCACTATTTAACTCATTAATAACTAACCTTTGACAAGTGTCAACCAATTCTGGAATTACCCAATTTGAGATCCATTTATTCAAAATAGGTAAAATCAATTGCTCGAGCTTTTGCTTTATTTCATCAAACTGTTGTGGCTGAGTATCAAATTTTAACTTCGGAAGGCGTGCTCGCCTTACAGCTGCACCCTTTAAAGCTAGCGCTGAGGCAGTTTCTATGATCAACTCATTCTCATTTGGAATTAATATCGTTTTAGAAGAAAGACCTAAGGGCATCTTAGTCCAAAAACCAATAGCTAAACGATAGAATAATGTCTCTAAACCGCCAAAACGCAATCGATCTAAGAATGGGATTAACGTAGGATCTGATATTTTCCACTTGTCGTTTCGAATATGGTAGTTTAAAGTTCTAAATTCAGGATTTGTTAAAAGTAGCTGATCCCATATTGCATTTATCTTACTTCCGTTTGGCTCTAAGTCGCTTGTGACCTTCAAAAACAGCCTTGGAGAATTTAAGTCATCTTTTTTAAGACATGCGGCCTTGTAAACTATTTTTTGAAGGATTACTGACTCTTGAGCTAAAACTAAAGAAAAATCACAACAAAAAGGATCGTTATATAAAATTTTATATATTAGATCCGCAAAACCTTCAATGCCCTCTTGAAATTCTTTAAAATTATCCTTCGTCCACTGATTATCAATATGTTGAACTAATGGATTATTTCCCCATAATAGGGCCGGTGCATTGGTTTTAATAATTGCATTTTCATCTAAACCATTATTTCTTGCCCATTTTAATGCGTCTAAACTATCACAAAATATTTGATCAAATTTTGATAAATCTATATCATCCATATCAATGCATCAACCAATATCAGGAAGAGCTAATTTTTTCAAGAACTTTGGCGTCGTGTGCGACCTCTGCCGCTTTATAAAGTAAATGTAAATCTAATCTACTTTTTTCTGAAATGTCAAGTAACGTATGATTGCCGTCACTATAATTTAGTACCCACATTAAATGTGTTCGTAAATCAGCTGAATAGTTAAAATCCTCTTCTTTTCGAATACTAACAGCATCATAAAGACCTCTTTTGGATAACATTGGTTCACCATATGGATTTATGCGTCGATATTTGATCCCATTAACCTCCATACCAATGCATATTTTGTGTAAACAGTCTAAACTACCGGCTAACGCATGTGGCGGTGTTTTTTCCGGCGTGTCAGCTGATGTATGATAAAAAGAAAAAGTACCAGGATATGAGCGTGATAAAAGACCAATTTTCATATCAAAACCCGGAGAACAAAACTGTCGCTCGTCACTGCCTGTGACGGGAGTAAAATCAAAACATGTACCATTATCTCCCAAACATAACTCCACAACTCTATCAATTATGGAGTTACCGTGTCTAGATCGTTTCCAAGTAAACGGACCATCATTACCAATACAGCTTAATACAACTCCTGCCTTCGTACGCTCTTGAACTTCATTCTCATTCTGATAAGCAAGCCATGCAAGCGATCCTATTGTTTCAGGAACAAATAGAAATCTATAAGAATATTTTCTATTTTTCAATTGTGAGATTGTTTTATACAGTCCAACAGAGACAACTACTCCTGATAAATTATCATTGGCCATAGATGGGTGGCAAATATAAGTAGAAATCAAGATCTCCTCTTTGCTTTCACCAGGCAGTAAAACTTCTGCCAATGACATGCTACCAATATTCAACTTTGAATCAATATAAATCTGATATTTGCCTTCGGGTAATGATCTCCTCTCATTATCACTCATACAAAATCCCCAGCTCTCTTTATAATAACTCGTAACATACGGAATTACATCTGGCTGATCCGGGAGTGAATAAATATGAGGCAATAAATCACTCAAATCCATTTCTTTGTTTACAGGTATTGAATGACTAACCAAATTTAAGTTATTTTGGGAAAAAATTGCACGTTTTTTTCCATTAGGATCAATCAGCCAAGCCTCCTTTGGAGACCACTCTTTCGGAACAGTCCAATCAAAAACCTTACTCTGGCTAGGAATTTCAATCACACTTAGTGGAATATGTTTCTTTATTATGTTTAATGTTTCACGATTTCCAGGTCCTGCTAAACTTCTACATATTGGATAAAGCTCTAGTAGTAAATCGTGCATCCATTTACCTAGATTTTCATTATCTTTTAAATTGCTTTTGTTCATATTTATTAATTAAAAATAGTAACTAATAAAAATCTATTTAATGGCAGATATTTCATAAATAACGCTACTTAAATTGATCTTATTATTTACACACTTCTCTTGAGTATATTTTGTAACTTCTATTACTTTAAACATATGATATGTTTCCATGATACTATCTAAAGAAAAGGCATGAACCATCCCGGATTGTACAAATGCGCCATCAGTGAAATCACTATAATCATAACCCTCTTGTAGTTGGGCGTATCTAAACGATGGATGTTCTTCTGAAAAAACATGTCCATAATAACGACCACCTTTTTTTAAAACTCTATACACTTCTTGCAAAATCTCTGAAATAGTCTTTTCATCATTATGCCCGATAGACTGTCTATCTATGACAAAGTCAAAAAAAGAATTATCAAAAGCCATATTTGTAAAGTCACCAGTGACAATATGAGAATAATGCGCATCTTTACCAATTAACCCTTGTGCAATCTTTTTTGCTGTTTCGGAGGAATCAATCCCATAATAATCAAATCCTTGATCGTGTAAGAATTTTAAATGATTTCCGCCACCAAATCCAAGATCGAGTGCTTTAACTCCTTCTTTCAATTCATTTGAATAGTTTTTCAAAACAAATGAAACCACAGTATCATAAGGATATGTATTATATCTCCTCTTTTCTTTATAATTTTCTTCCCAAATAGTTTTCTCTTTCATTAATTCGCCTCTACTGCATTAAATTTATATCAGACATTAAATCCTTAAAGGATGTTGTCAATATTGTTTTACCTAGTAAATTTTTTTCTTCCTTTAGTGTATTTTTTGGAATTGGAACACTTCCAGGGTTAGAAACATAGATGCCGTTATTTTTTCCCCTACGAGTAAGCAATCTATTCTGATTTGAGCAGTGCGGTGAAAAAGGTATATCAATATATCCACTAGAAACAGCTAAACTGATAGAATCACGAAAAGATGATGTATCTAAATTAAAAATTACATTCATTACCGACTTAACCTGTTGATAAATACGATCTTCTTCCACTTCAATCATTTCGTCTTTATTTAAGACAGTCTCCATTGCATGGTCAATAACATAGCGCACTAAACGGACTGCATCAGAGTTATTTTTCACTGAAGGTATGCCTCTGGCCTCTTCTTTAGTCTTTGTTACAATCTTATCTGCACCCAGCATGACTCCAAGTTGGGCAGATGTAGCTATCAAACCATTCGCAATATCATAATTGTATGGGAAAACACCCATCCATTGATAATAAACCAAAAAAACATTGACATTAATAAAGCTAAATTTTTCTAAATAATATTCTGTAGATTTCCGTAATACTCGAGCCAATGCAAAATCTTGAGCTATTGACCCAGTTTGAGAGAATCCAACCGAAAATGAGGTTACCCCTTGCTCTGCAGCCAACAATAACTCACATAACTCCACCACTACAGTCATAAAGGGTGGAACCAATGTGGCTGTTAAAGCACCAAAAGATTCACGATGAATTGGCCTATCTTTCTCTGATACTAAAGCGCAAATACGATCAACGTACTGCCAATAAAATAATGACTTTACTAACGGGTACGATTTTGAATAAGGGAGTGTATATGTTAATGCGCCACCTTCTATCTCAGTAATCCCAGAAGCAAGTGCAACCTCAGTTAACAAACGCGCATCTGGAGTACCATGACGAAGAGAAATAGGCCTATCAATGCCATTAAAAAGCTTTCTAGTAAGGTGATATCCATGATTAATTATTGGATAACCATTAAGTAAATTCTTTTCTTCTAGTTCACTACGTTCAAGTAATATTTGCGCCGTTGCATAATCATTATTTCTAGTATGACTATCTACAGTTAATGGGATAAAATCTGCACCTGCAGAATCTAGTTCAACAACTAATTCTCTTTGCTTATTAAAACGTGAAAACCCTCCTCTAGGCTGAATCAGTGGGAGGCCGTGAGCGCCTGCTTCTTTTAATTGGACAGACGCTATACGGGAGTCTTGTAGTTGTTTAATATAATTTTCAGCAGAATTAAGCCCTGGAGAATCAATAGGAGCCAAGGCCAATATTTCTTTTCGAAAATAATCAATATCATTTAATACGCTATGCGCATCTATATTCGGATAACTCATTTTTCAATATGTCTTTTTTTATAAGCTTAATGATATTATCAAAATCTGTTTCACCATGAAAAAGTCTATCTATTCTAAAATCTTTAAAAACATCAAAAACATCTTCTGATGTTGCACTTCCAGTAAGCAAATTTCCACCTAAATAAATTAAAGTATTACCAATTTCTCTATTTATAAATAAAGTTCTAATGTTATAGCACCAATGTTGAGCCTCCCCATTTAGTGAGCCAATAAGAACCACATCAGCTGAACACTCTAACGCAACATCAACAAACTCCTGGGGTTTTGTATTTGTCCCAAGATTAATTGTCTGTATGCCAGACTCATTTAGACAAATTTCTAAAACACGATTAGCAACTACATGAATATCATTGCCAATCACACCTAACACTACAACAGGCTTTTTACTGGCTGCTTTGCTTTGCTTGTCATGCACCATAAGTCATCCTCCAAATACGATAGAATATCGTGCTCAACAGATTTCGGCTCGAAAACCCTGTGTAGACATCCACTCTGAGAAACCTCAATTACCTTCTTTTGAGCTACCAAACTTTCACAAACTAAAGTTCTGTTAAGATTCCAATCAACATCCTCTCGTCTAATAAAGTGTGTCGCTTCATCATTTATCATTATGCCACTTTTCAAGCACGTATTCCCATAAAAAACTTTATCTTTTCGATAAGGTACTTTTGCCAGTCTTTCTAAATGCATAAAAAAAGAATAACCTTGATTCCATTGAATTCCAAAACCTAAAAATTTAGTATTCTCAAAAAATAATTTTTCATAAATGGAATCATGCCCAAAACAATTCTTACTGGAGCGACTCATTAAATATTCAGAATCTTTTCCAATTGCTGACATTGAGAACAAAGGATCTAAGCTTCTTATTGAAGATGGCAATGTACGTACATATTCAGAAAAAGCACCATTAAAACTCTTACTATTAGATACATCATAAACTTCTTCACGACGGTAAGATGCAGTAAAAGTCGGAACAATCAAAGTTCCACTGCTACCAAGACACTCTAAAATAGCCTCTAAGATTGTAGGCACCCCGCCCTCTACTCTTCCAAGAGATGGAAGAAAAGCATGAATGAATAGCTTATCCCCAGTGCTAATACCTAAATCATCTAGAAGTGTACGCAACTCATATTTACTAGTTTTCTTCATTTTTTTTTATCTCATTCATTGCTACACTTTTAACAAGCTTCCTATCTGTTTTTCCTTGATTCCCAGGAGTAACCTCGAATGAATCAAAAAATAAAATTTTATTTGGAATCATGTACGCAGCAAGTTTTTTTCTAAGAAAGATCTTAACATCTGACGCCTCAGGATCAATACAATCTTTTTTCCTAACACAAGCCAAGACAATTTCTTCGCCCAAAATATCATTTTCAATACTAAAAACTACTGCGTGCTCTATATTGTTCATTAACTCAACAGCTTGCTCAACCTCTTCAGGGCTCACTCTATGTCCTGAGGTTTTAATCATGTTATCTTTTCGGCCAATAAAATAAATGAAACCTTCAGAATCACGACGAACAATGTCTCCAGAAAACACTACGATTTCTCGATTCCCTGAAGAATCCTTCCATAATTTAAAACGTTTTTTAGTTTTTAAAGGACTATTCCAATACCCTTTTGCTATAACTCCACCTCTATGTACCAACTCTCCATTTTTATTTGGCTCACACTCATCCCCATTTTCATCTAGAATTAAAATCTCCACATCAGGAATGGCCTTTCCAATGGAATTGGAATGAGTTTCTAATTTATCTGGAGGTAAAAAAGTAGAACGAAAGGATTCTGTAAGTCCGTACATAAGATACAGATCGGTTTTTGGGAAAACAGCCTTAATAATATTAATGATATTTTTAGATACTCTACCACCACTAGTTGTTATACGGCGCAAACTAACTATATCATTAGCGAAATCAGGCTTAAAAAAATGTGTATCAAACAGACGATTAAGAAATATGGGCATAAGCGCTAAATTCGTTATTTTTTTAGATCTTATAAAATCAAAAATGTCTTTTGGAAAGTGGAATGTTGTTAAATAGACCTGCGCCCCTACATGAATAGCACTAAATATCTGATTTAACCCATAATCAAAATTTAAAGACAAAACTTGCGCAAGACGATCGTCTTCCCTTAAGTTGAGATAACTAGAGACTATACGCGCACCATCCCATAGATTTCCGTGTGAAAGAACAATTCCTTTTGGCATTCCGGTTGAGCCAGAGGTGTAAATAATGGCAGCATTATCCTGACTAATCATATTTGGTATATTCTCTATAAACCCAGTTTTAATCACCTCTTTTAAGTTTATATTGCTGCTTCCATCTAATTCCAAGATTTTTAATTTTCCACGTTCTGGCGTTAATAAATCTATTTTTTCGCCATCAATAATTACTAGACTAATTTGACAATCATTAATGATATGATGAACTTGGTTGGACTTAAGTAGTTCCGATATTGGAACCATTACAGCGCCAGCTGCCATAATACCAAGCTGCGAAACTACTTGTAGATACGATTTAGGCATTAGGACCCCAACCCTATCACCTTTGTTTATACCTACAGATATCAAAAAAGATGCAACCGATAAAACTTGACTATAAAGATCAGAAAATGTAACTTCATAATCCTTGTCGACAATAAAAATTTTATCTTTATTCTTTTTAGATTGTTGAAAAAGGTCAGTTATTGGCGAGTTTAACATTTGATACCATGCTAGAATTAAATCGATTATCTAAGAAATTAAGGGGAATTTATAGAAATATAATATTCCTTCTTTTTTTCCTGTTAGTTTTAAATTTCTATTTTATTCAAAATAAATGAAATATGTTCTCTTCTTTTTTAATGATATCTTCAACTTTACATAAAAAAATCGATAATTTATGTATATTCAGAGATTCTAACCCAATACTGATGCTCTATACCGACACAAATCTTTAAAGCTTTCTAGGCTTAGTAATTATGCTTCACAACTGCATATGTTCTTGTCCAAAGATTAATTAAGTTTGCTCGCTACAATCTTCCAAGTTTCCTCTGGATTATCTATCATGGGAAAGTGCCCACAATTCTCAATTGGGAAAAAATTCACTATTGTATATTGCTCTTTAACTTCGTTTATGGTCTTAATATATTCACTGTTAAGACCATAAATCAAATTTATAGATTTTTCACAGTCAGAAAAACTAGATTCTAAATTTCGATTATTCATTTCTTTTACACAGATCAAAGCCGCATCCCAGACAGCGTTACTGTTGCACATTTTATATGTAGAGGCATAATGATCAATTAACGAAAAATCCTTAATATGAGTTTGATAACGCATAGCCATCGAGGCTAAAGCCTTTATCCTTTCATATTCCTTTCTATATTCTATACGTTCAATTTGAATAATCTTACTTGAAAAACTTAAATGTTCGGGTATTAAATTACCTTCTAAAAAGACAACGCCATCAATCTCATTTAATAACCTTATTGCAATTGAAGACGCCATAGAATGTGCAACAATCCAAGGTTGGGTGACTGAATAATATTTAATAACCTCATTAACAGCTTTTAACATTACTTCTATATCAATTACTCGAGTTGTGTAGCTATCACCAAATCCTGGCAAGTCAATAGCAATTAGCTCATAATCCTTTAGATAATAAGAGTGGAACGCTGTATCAAAATGTATTTTACTTCCACACAATCCATGTAAAAAAATAACCGTTTTTTTTTACCTGGTTTGTACCAACAACAAACACTCTCACCACTGCTGCTGTAGATAATATTATCAGTTACCATCAGAGAAATATCACTCGTAAATTGATAGAGTTTTCACAATGCTAGATACACTACGAAAATTATCAACTGTCATTAATTCTTGATCAACTCTAATATCTAATTCTGATTCTAGATAAATAATTAATTCAAGTAATTCCATGGAGTCTATCAAACCAAGCTCAAAAATATCTAAATCTAGGCTAGGTGTTTCTTTATTCTTCTCCTGAAAGAACAAATTAATAGCTTGTAAAATTTCTCTTTTCATTTTTTTTATCCTATAGGATGCTTATCTACCATAGTAGTCTATATTAGGCTATAAACTTAAGTAGGGTGTTATTATTTATCTCTTTTATACTACTTTGTAGACCTAATGCCCACCATTGATATTCTGAGTCTATTATTACTTCAGATGTAATTTTATATCCTAGGGCAGAAGAAGCAGCTACCATGATATCATTTTTATTAATAAATTTAACAGCCCCTCCTGTGAGACAGATTAACGCAGCTTTTTCAAATTTTAACAAAGGCAGTTGTTTGTCATTTTCTAATGAAATATCCCGAATTACAAGGAAAATACAAGCAATAGATAACAAGTATTCAGATGCCCTTCCATCAAGTAATTCATGATATATTCTATGATATTTCTTACCGTATAAACCAGAAAGTAATTGGATACAATTTAGATCGCTGATGAGTCTCGAAATTGTTGAGCTACTAGAAGAACAAATGCCGTATGATGTAAAAACATGCCTGGCAAATAAAGGATAGTTACTGCCCAATTTAGATGTATTAATATCACATAAAAGTTCTTCTTGAAAGTGTATGTCTGTAGTGGAACCCCCAACATCAAAAATAATAGATGGAGATGGCAAAACTTTTTGAAGTTCTCGGAATGCCATAGATAAAATCAATGGTGTAGATTGAATATCAACCAAAGAAAATTCTTGCAATATTTTTACTTCCTTTTCTTTGGATATATCCTTAAGATAGGCGTCTTGAATAAACTCTGGCAAAGTACTATCATTCGAGGTAACATCATCGTCTAATATATTTTTTAATACTATTGATTCTGGCCATCTATGCAAAAATTCATTTGAAAGCATATAATGTCCTGAAAAAATTAACTGTTCATATGGAAAACAGCTTAGTTTTAATTTTTCCAATGCTATTCTAGCATTTAAATCAGGAAACTTATCTATACCGCCAACAACAATCAAAAAATCAACTTTTTCTTGTAGCTTCACTTTAGAGCTTTCATGCCATTCTGTAAGATAGTAAATATTTGCACCAATACTTTCTAAATAGTTTTGTGCTGTAATTCCACTAACTTTTTTACTTAAACAAAGTAATCCAATTTTTAATCCTCCATTAAATGAGGAGCATATTAAGATGTCTTTTGTCAATAAATCATTCTTAAAATTACTGATTAACCTTCGTACTCTTTCTTTCAAAGGAAGATTTTTATCGGAACAATGTTGATTTTTAATTTTATTTCTACTGGTGATTGCCTGTGCTTTAATAGTATTACTACCGACGTCAATTAGAATTGTCATAATTTTTTTTATTATTCAAAAAACCAGTTGGATGGATTAACGAACTTATCATCGGCAACAGATACCTCATAAAAATTGTCTAAATCTAAATTTATTAATGATGATGACAATATTTGTTGTAATTGTTTTAGACTGTTCACCCCTATCACAGCGTAATCTATGTTTTCTATATTTGCTATAAAGCTAAGTGCAAGCTCTAATACACTGACAGATAATTCATTTGATTTCGCTTTCAACTTATTAAGATTAGGGAAAATCGGTAAAAAATAATCTGGAATTGACTCTTTCGACATAAGCAATAAACCCTGCAGAAATATACTTCTAGCATGAATTTCAACTCCATATTTTTTTAATTTAGTTAAACTTCCATCATTAATAAGACGTTGATCCAACACACTTACAGGAAGTTGTATTATGTCAATTTCAAAATTATCTAAAACTTTATCAATCTGATGTTTGTTGTATACTGAGATACCAATTTTATTGATATGACTTTGCTCTTTAAGCTTCTCAAGTGTGCGGATAATTTTGTCTCCACCTGGTTTGAATAAATCATCACAAGCGTGCACCATAAGGCATTCGACACTATTCCTATTTAAATTAGATAATGAAGATCTGAATACTTCCTCCAAGAAGTGAATTTGATTATTACTGATTATTTTTTGTTCAAAATGCGGTGTTTTTGTAATAATACCCCAATCTTTATTTACAGCACTAAACCCTAATGACTTTTCTGAATCTTCGTAAGCAGGTGCAGTATCTAAAAATGAAATATTATTTTTCCATGCAAGATCTAGTATCTTTTCGACTTCTGTTTGAGTTGTCTTGCCTTTAGTGTTTGACACTCCATATGCTGTTCCAAATTGCACCGTGCCAAGAATGAATTTCACTTTTATACCATCCCACCCGTAATCGGAATATTTTTACCATTCTCGTATCCACTCTCTTTAGAGCAAAGGGATGTGATTCTATGTGCAATATCTTTAGTTGTTATAAGGCGACGAATAGGTGATTTTATAGCTTCAATTTCTTTAACCCTTACAGGAACATCTCTAGTCAAGTCAGTAATAGTTAAACTTGGTGACACCATATTGGTTGTAATTCCATACTTACCTAACGATGCTGATAGGGTTCTTACATATCCCCAAAGAGCCTCTTTCGCAATTATGTATGATGAATAACCATCTGGTGGAGTTTCAAATAAATAAGAAGTACCAAGAAATATAAATCTACCAAAGTTCTTTTCTTTCATTCTTGGCGATATGTGCTTAACCAAATTAATTGAACCACCGAGATAAACTTGCAAATATCTATCAACATCATCATAAGTAATCTCATTGACATATTTACTATAAATACTCGGGGTGGCGCCATGAACTACAATATCACACGAGCCGAATTTATCATTAACTTCTTCCACTAGTGCAATTACATCGTTCTCTCTCTTAATATCCGCTTTAATTGCAATGCACACTCCTCCGCTAGATTGAATTTCTTCAACCACTTTGTCCGCAGAAAACTTGTCGGATAAATAATTTACAACAACATAAAATCCATTCTTAGCTAAGTCTATTGCCACCTGGGCGCCAATTCCTCTACTTGCTCCAGTTACTAAGGCAACTTTATTAGCTGGCAAATCTCTCTGATTCTGGTTTTTACGAGATTCTTCGTTAGAATTTATGTCGGTAGATGTGTCATCGACAATCTTGTGGTCTAAAGAAAGAGTTTTTGCTATTTTGACAGTTCCGTTTCCTTTTGTGACTATATTATTATTCTGATTAAAAACTTCAACTTGTATATTAACCTGTTTGGCAGATTCTGAATATTGGGTAACATTTACTTTAAACGTAATTTCATCTCCCAACAATACAGGGGCAATCCAATTTATATTTTGACTCATCCATATTGCACCTTCTCCAGGGAGGTTCATCCCAATTATCTTAGAAAGGCATGCCAATTGAATAACTCCATGAGCAACTTGCCGAGGGTACCCATATTCCTTTGCTACATTTGGGTCAATATGTATCGGATTGTAATCTTTAGATAGATCAGCAAATCGTTCAATAAGACTACTATCAATAATAAATTTTTCAGTATATGTTAACCCTAATTCCATAATATTTTCATTATTGCAAATACGGCTCCAGTATAATTTTAATTAGCCTCACAGAAAGCATGTCCATGCTGTCTTCAGGCGATAGTTTAATTTTAAATTCGAACTCAATCGCCATAATAAGGTTGAGATGCGTGAGAGAATCCCATGCTTCAATCGTATCAGGGCTACTGTCGTCATTAATGTTATCGATAGGTATATCTAAAATTTTCGATATTATCTCGTATAGAATTTTCTCATCCCCTTCCTTCATACCATACCCCTTAATTCTATAAAATCTGGCGAATCAATCTTCCATACACTCAAGTCCTTTTTCCAGCAGAAATCAGACTCTTTAATAAATCCATTATCATCATAGAATAAGGATACTTGCTCATTCTTACCAGTTCTGATATATTCACCATATACAAGAAAACCCTCACGTCTCTTAATTTCTTCAAGCAAGATATTAAGCAATACTTGATCCAATTTTCTACCTATTACTCGACAACTTAACAAAAAAGTGTCTATCTTCCAATAATTAGCCTCGCTATTATCTGCAATAGCCACACCAACAATACCGCTATCGCCAAAATTATCTTCAACACTTAGCCACAAAACCAAGGCACCTTCATTAACCATCTTCTCAAGATCAGAAATGCTGTACCTCTTGGTTGTAAGGTTAAACTGATTGGTTTTCATAGTTAGTTGAGATACACGAGCGATAGTTACATCATTAACCAATCCGGTAGTTACTTTCATATTCAATTTTGCTAAGAAATCATCAATAGATTCTGCTTTGTGTGATAATGAAAAACGCTTTTGCTCAGATTTATAATACTTATTTCGAGCTTTGTCTTCTTCTGTTAGATACAAATAATCAAAAGCTTCGTGTGATATTAAGGCTAAAGAGTAGTCTAGAGGGCTTTCTGGTACATTAACAACATGTAACTCTGGCAGCTTACTCTTAACAAGTTCCCTTTCATAGTGAGAGTCGTCAAAAAAAACAATTGAATCTAGGCCGATATTCAACTCTCTTGAAATTTCTAATATATTGTCTGCTTTATTATCCCAATTAATTTTTAATACAGAAAAATGCTTTAATTTAATAACGAAATCTTGGCGACTATTAAATATATCTAATACTAATTTTTCATCGTTTTTACTAGAAACTGCCAACAAAACCCCTTGGTTATATAAATTTAAAATAGTTTGTTGAAACCTTTTAAAAGCAACTCCAGGGAATTCATTGCCAAACTGTATATTAGATATCCCATCTTCGCCAATGATACCACCCCATAAAGTATTATCTAAATCCAACACAATGCACTTACATGGAGTTTCCAATGATGCGACAATAGTTCTTGATAGTGTCTCACCAATGGCAATTTGAGATTGAACGCTAAATGGAATTCTTGCTAAAAGCAGCAATTTCAAGTCAACCCAATTTTTATAACCAACAAATCTCACAACTTGATAATAATCAAAAATATAGCATGATGGTGTTTGCTTACATATACAGGCAAGATCATAATTTAATTCACTAATAAATCTATCTTGAGAGAAAGACTGCATTGGATCATGGATGGGTACTGATAAAGACTCAGAGAATGAAAAATTATAAACAATAATATTTCCACTTACTTTGCCCTCTAACATCTCAAGGATGGACTGGACTCTGTCGAGAATATACTTTTTTTTGTTTTTTAGTTCTTTTTTTGTGAAAGAGTAAAAATTATTACTTAAATTTTCATCTATATCCTCAATTCTGAAATGGATCAGAATAACATTTGGCTTACTATAAAAAAAACCACTATCTTTATCCAATATCTCTTGCTCAAATGTATTGTAAGGTGAAAAATATAAAGAAACATCATAATTCCTTTTGGCCATCTCAGTGACAATATATGGCTTCAAAACTTGCGCAGTATAACTCGACATACAAGATATATTAAGACGTTTTAATCCCTCAAATTGTCCTCCTTCTATGTCTCTAGAGACTTTTATATATTCGAATGGGGATTTACAATCTATATTTGAAAAATCTGAGTTAATCATGATTCTCTTCCCATTCTTTTTTTAATAGCCCCCAGCGATATCCATCAGCGTAAATATTTTTCTCTGTATAGTATGCCTCCCTTAATTTACCTTCTAACGAGAAACCTAATCGCTTCAATGTAAAATTCATTCCAGCATTGTTTGCATATGTTCCTCCATAAATTTTTCTCAAATTTAATGTATTAAATGCATAGTTAATTACAGCATACATAGCTCCATAAGAAGCGCTCTTACCCCAATGCAAAGTGTTTCCTATCATAATGCTAATTTCTGCCGAATTGTGGTATCTATTAATGTTATACAAACTAATAGTACCAACTAGACTTGCAGGATCTTTTGAATAAATGCCCCATAAATATTTCTCGGTATCTTTATAAAATGAGCCAATGTAATTGTCGGCAGTTTGTCTATCCTGCTTTAAGAATCTTACCTCAAGGAAATTAACAACTTTAGGATCATTTAACCAATCTATATATTCGTCAGTAATATCTTCTATCGTAAATTTTGATAGCACATAATCATCATTAACTGCAAGCATATCTTTTGCCATTATAATTTTTGGTGTAGGGCCTTATAGAGAGTTGCAACAACTTTCTCTAATTCGTTCTTTTTGATAGTTGGATAAATTGGGAGTGAAATTGCACTATTGTAATAGTCCTCAGCACCATGCAACTGTTTAGTTTTTTTGTAAAACGAGTGCTTATACAATGGAATATAGTGAACATTAACGCCGATATCATGGTCTCTCATATAAGTAAAAACTTTTTTTCTATCAACTAAGTCGCCAGTTAGTCTAATCACATACAAATGGTGGCTAGATCGGTTATCACTATTTATAATCAATGAATTCAATCCCAACTTCTCTATCTCGTCATTGTACCAATTAGCAATTTTTGTTCTTTTTAAAACGTAATCATCTAATCTATTTAATTGACTTATCCCTAAAGCTGCAGAAATATCACTCATGCGATAATTATAACCAAGCACCTTTTGATTATAAATCCACCCATCACTCATTACATTTTTTCTTTTACTTTCTTTTCTTACTATTCCATGACTACGGAGCAATCGC
>Ga0008649_10000472_pt1 | contig 35600 bp, 45 predicted proteins | sample SaaInlV_130m_DNA_2_FD_66601 | JGI IMG/M metagenome (GOLD analysis project Ga0008649, IMG submission 66601) | Marine microbial communities from expanding oxygen minimum zones in the Saanich Inlet - SI037_S2LV_130m_DNA | ecosystem: Environmental > Aquatic > Marine > Intertidal zone ... | reverse complement strand
CATTGATTTCATACCTTAGATTTTTGATTTTTTGAATTGATTCTATTGCTTTTGCAATGTAAAAACTGGCACTGGTGGTTCTAGTTGCCATTGGGTATATGCTGATTTCAGCTTGAATCATACCTCAAAAGTGCTGATTTTATACTATTAAGTGATTGAAAAGTCATGAAAGTGCAAAAACTCCAACGTTCAAGAGAAACTTTCATAGAAAGAATGGCTACTAAAGATGAAAAGACAATTCGTAGTTATGGTGTGGCAATTAACAACTTTGAGAATTTCTGTATGGAAAAGTATGGCAATGCTGATTTTGTGTCTGAATTAAAAGACTATGAAACAGAAGATATTTTTGAAGTATTACAATCGTGGATTAATTGGAATAACAAACTAGCACCTAGTTCAACTAAGGTAATGTTTTCAAGAATTAAGAAATATCTCTACCATAGAGGAATCAAACTATATCAACAAGACATTAATGAAGAATTAGAGTTTAGAACACTAATTCAAGAAGAAAGATATGGTTTGACACTAGATGACATTCAAACAATTGTTAAACCCATGAGATACAAACACAGAACTCAATTTATTTGCCAACTATCTAGTTTAATGCGAATTGGAGAAATAACCCAACTCAGAAAAAAGCATTTGATTTCAGATAAACAAAACATTATAGTAAAAATCCCAGCCACTATAGCCAAATTAAAAAAAGCAAGAACCACATTTTTCTCAAAAGAAGCAAGTAGATTGCTTAAACCATTACTTCGAGAGATTAATGATGAGGATTTAGTATTTGGAGTTAAAGCAGAAACAAGTATTGCACAGGTATTAAGACGAATTCTGATAAAAACCGGTCTTGATATGAAATACGAGTCATCAGGTGATTATATGATTAATACTCATTCCTTTAGGGCATATGGTATCACAAAACTATCCAGGCATGATCCAAATTTGGCCAAGAAATTAGCCGGACAAAAAGGATACCTTGATCAATATGATAGAATTAATGATGATGAAAAATTAGAACTATATCAAAAATTTGAAATTGATTTGATTATTGATAATACTGTAAAATTAAAGGCAGATAATGAGAAACTAAAACAAGAAAAATCAGAAATTCATTCAATTAAGAAAACTGTTCATACTGAGGCACACTTTTTCAACGAACAATTGCAAGTGCAGAGGAAATTCAATGAATCTATGATGGAAAAAATGAGTGAAATGGCAAAAGAACTTAAAAAACTAAAATCAATTTAGTTCTATATTTTTATTTTAAAGATATTCTTTTAACTAAGGTATTATTTTCATAATTAATGATTTTTAATTTTTATAAAAATACAAAAAATATCTATGATAGTTCATGACAAAACCAAAAAAACATTATTGTAAGTTTTGCGGAAGTAATGATTTGCAAAATATTAAATCAACTGCAAAAAAATCAACTGTTAAAGAATTCAAACCTGAAGTAAAATATGAGAAAGTTGGTGCTTCTTTAGGTTCTGTTAATTGGAAAAACGAGTCTGGGTTTTCATATATTACAAAATTTTGTAAACTTTACAGAAATTTTGATGTTCTTGCACATTCTAGAAAAACTCAACCTATGTCAGCTTATTCTTCTGAAACCAATAGAACTATTGTAATTCCATACGTGCTTGAAACTCATTTTAAAACAATTGATTTCAAATATGATGAAATCTTATCTTTTTTGAAAAAAATCAAAACTAAACTCGAATATGCCTATAATAAATGGTCGATAACTGGTAGCAATCCATGCACCTGTGATCAGATTGGTAGGGAATTAAGTGTGATGTTAAAACATGGAGTTGAAATTAACTGTAGGGTTATTGTGGACTACAATAATGATAAATCTGTATTGAGATTATCTTACGGGGGAGGTAAAATTACATGTCCACAAAGTTAGATTCTATCACACTTAGCAAAAGGAGTATTAGTAATTATGAAAGTTTAGATAAAAAATTACTCCCTGTTGATTTAATTCTTATGTTGTTATCTGTTTCTCCAATTAAAGGAAATACAAAATTACAAAAACAAGTATTTTTGGCATGGAAACAAATTTTCTCTGATGTAACTGTAGATTTGGGTTATTATCCTTGGAAATTTGGTGCATTCAGTAATTCGGTTGAAGATTCAATGAAATTTTTAATCAAAAAAAAATTGGTTAAAGTAAAGCCTGGAAAAGGAGAATCGTTAACATATGTTCTTACCAAACCTGGTAAAACCACTATTAACAAAAAATTAGATGAACTTGATCTAGACATGCGTTCTTTGCCTGATAAAAAATTAGATTGGGATGATTGGAACACAAAAGGCACATTAATTCATGTTTATCGTAATTATCCTGAATACACTGCTAAGACTAAGGTTCCTTCATTGAAATGGTAATTTCTATTCGCCCTGGAGATAGAGATTCTTTTAATGATTTATCTAAATTAAAAATTTATCATAAAAAAGGAATCATTTCAACACCGAATCGAACTGTGATGAAATATGATCTAAATGCAAAAAATGAATTAGGTGCTGATATCCCACTCACAAGAGCTTCAAAATGTTTTACACTTCAAGAAGTGATAAATCCTGATAAGCTCACACGAATTCTTACTGAAAATGGTTACATGGCAGAAGTATTGTCTGATGTACGTTCTTCATTAAACAAGATTGGCACTCCTGAATCTTTGGTATTGTTTTACCCTTCTTTGACAAATGACGCCTTAACTTCTTTAATGAAATTAAAAAAACAAAATGATTTCACTGAGTTTTTTTGTGATGTTTCAAATTTTTTAGGTTTTGAGAGTGTCATGTTGCCTACATTTAATGATCCTATGGCAACTGCCAATCTTGTCAAAAAGAAAAATCTTCAATGGATTCCTGTGTTAAATCTAAATGAAAAAGATATGACTATTTTTACCTCTCAATTTAATGACTGTGTGAATATTGGAGAACAAGATGTTCCTATACTCTCTTTCAAATTTGTTCAATATCCTAGTGCCAATAAAGCCTATGATTTGATCATGGATAATTTTGACGTTCTACATGAAAAAGGAATTGCCAGTATGATTGTAGATGCTCCAAGAATGCTCTATAATCAGGCTTCATTAGATGTTTCTACTTCCCATTATGGTTCATTTTTTACTGCAGATTTAATTGCTGAAAAATACAGTGGCGGTGGCGGTGGTAGCAAAAAAACTCCTAGATTATTTTGTAAAAATGATCTTGTCACCTCTCAAATTGATTTATCTGAAGAAAAATTTGACTTAGATAGAGAAATTCAAATTTTTGATGGGGATCCTAAACTACAAGATTTGTTAAGAAATGTAGCTGATGATTCTTTGACAAAAAAAGATTGGAAAGATGGGCGCCCAAAATATCTTTCACGTGTACATGAAAATGTCCAAACCCGAATTGAATTTAATGATCTTCAAAAAAATATCTCTTCTAACTCTGCTAAGGATTATCTTAAAGATAAACCGGATATGAACACTGTTGTTTCTGCCCATTTACGAAAAAGATTAGAAAAATAAATTATATTTGATATTCCCTAAGGCATTGTTGAAATCCATTTAATTAATAAAATATTCCTGAATACTTTATTCATGATTTAATCTCTCTCATAGATTCTCTTCCATACGTTGTACACACGCTAAAATTGGTCATACTAGTTACTTGTTTTCTAAAAGAAGTTTCGATTTTTTCTAAATTTCTACTTTCCAACCTATGCAACCACAACCAGAAGTATAGGGAATTGAGTTGGTTGGTTGGATTTCAGGCATGGAAATAGGCATAAACCAACCATAAAACCAACTAGTTTTACATCATTTCATGACTAAACCCAACCGGTTGGGATTCTGTTTTTATTGAATTTTCCATTTAATTACTTCCTGTGTCCAAGGGGTTTTTTTTGTAAAACAATGCTAAAACTGTTAACCATGTACCTAATCCTGAAACTACTCCCATAGTGGGTGCCACTGTCCATGCTCTGCTTATTGTTTCATTGCACTCCACTAATCCCTCACCTGTTAATTTTTCACATGTTTTTCCTAATGCATCCATTAAACTAAGAATAACAAGTAGTGCAACTAAACCAAAAACAAGCCCTGCAATTATTGCCCCTATCTCTGCCATGTTTTCCTATGTTTTCCTTCTATTTGAAACGATTTTTTGGTTGCTAACTTTTACTCGACACTTTTTGGCGTGCTATCCATACCATATTACGTTTGAAATGGATAATTTTTAGAATATTTTCAATATTTGCCAATTTCAATAACTCTATAAAGAATTAATTTTCTAAGTAATCATGCGAGATACAATTGGCGGATACCCATATGAGGTAAAAAAATATGGTGGAAAGACCATTATCAAATTCTTCCATAAAGGAGAAAATGTAAAACATCCTGATGCAGCCAAAATGACTTTGGAATTATCCCCTGCAGATTTGAAAAAATTTGCAAAATTTGGTTAACTGCGATCTAAAATCTATTTAATCAAAGTTATTTAGGAGAATTTTTTAATTATATTTATGGGGTATGCCGAAGCTCGTGATGAATACAAGAAAAAGCATGATAGGGCATTAAAAAATTCTTGGATTGCTCATGTGCTATCTGATTTTGGCAAGACTACTCACAAATCTCCATCTCGAAAAGGAGAATACAAGTATCCTTGTCCTACTGATGTTCGACCAAAACTCTTAAAGATCCTAAAAGACCTGAAAATGATATAAAATTTGTAGACTTCCATTAGGTAATAATAAACTTCCAAATGTTTTTAATAGACTTCCACATTATCTAGTTTGTGGCTAGAGATTCAGACGATCTGGATACATCATACAGTTTTGATGCATTACGTGGAATGCAGGCAGGACGAAATTTCTATGTTGCAATGTGTCCACTCAAAATTATTCCAAAATTATTTATATTTAATGAAGAAGAATTACCTCCACAATTTCGTGCACAGAGAATTTTACGTGATTCTAGAATCCCATCAATGGCAAGTTACATTGTAAATAATCCAAAAGAGTATGTTTTTTCATCATTAACTGCATCAGTTGATGGTGCAATGAAATTTACACCAGACCCATCAGTTGGCTCTGAAGGAAAAATTGGTAGACTGCACATCTCAATGGAATCTCGTTTACTAATTAATGATGGACAACATAGACGTAAAGCAATTGAGGAAGCTCTTAAAATAAAACCTGAACTTGGAAATGAATCAATTTCAGTAGTATTTTTCTCAGACAAGGGGTTAAAGCGTAGTCAACAAATGTTTGCAGATTTAAATAAACATGCAGTAAAACCTACAAAATCCCTTGGTATTTTGTATGACCATAGAGATGCATTTGCACAATTTATTGTCAAGATGGTAAATGATTTGGATGTATTTCATAATAGAACAGAAATGGAAAAGACTAGCATTTCTAATCGTTCAACTAAATTCTTTACATTAAATGGAATTTCAGATGCAACAAAATTTTTACTAAAACTCAAAACAAAAACAATTTCTCAAGAAAGCCAAAAATTAGCTGCTGATTATTGGAATGCAGTTTCTAAAAATATCCCTGAATGGAATTTACTAGTACAGAAAAAAGTATCCCCATCTGAACTACGTAGTGAATTTGTTCACGCTCACACTAATACCCTAAACGCATTGGGAATGGCAGGACATGTTCTTGTGACAAAATACCCTGATTCGTGGAAGGACAAACTACGAGGACTGCAAAAAATTGATTGGGCTCGTGATAGCCCTCTGTGGGATGGCAAAATCATTCTTGATGGTAGAATGATGAAACAAAAAGCTGGAATCAAAAAGACTGCAGATGTAATTCTAGGAAAATGTTCAGCAAAATTGACATTAGCTGAATTTGAGAAAAGTGAGGCTAAATGACTACTAATTCTATCTTTAAAACACGTACACTAAAGGAGATTTATGATGAAATAAGGGGGACATATCTTTCAGATAACAGGCCATGGATTCTTGGGTTTTCTGGAGGAAAAGACTCTACATGCATGGTCCAATTAATCTGGCATGCCATTTCTGATTTACCTAAAGAGAAAAGACAAAAGAAAATTTACATCATCTCCTCTGATACACTAGTTGAATCACCAAAGATTGTAGAGCAGATAACAAACACCTTAGATATCATGGAAAAATCTGCAAAAGAGCAAGGCTTGCCAATTTCAACTAATTTGGTTAGACCTGAAATCAAAGACTCTTTTTGGGTTTGTCTTTTAGGTCGAGGTTATCCTGCACCAACAAGTAGTTTTAGATGGTGTACTGATAGACTGAAAATAAAAAATGCAGACAAATTCATCAACGACAAAGTATCTGAATATGGTGAAGCAATTGTTGTTTTAGGTACAAGAAAAGATGAAAGTGGCTCTCGTGCACAATTAATGAATCTCTATGAGATTAAAGGAAGTTGTTTATCTCGGCATTCTAAATTTGCTCAAACTTATGTGTATCCACCATTACGTGATTTTATCACCGAAGATGTGTGGAATTATTTATTACAAAATAAAAATCCATGGGGTGGAAACAATCGTGATTTACTAGCACTGTATCAAAATGCAGATGCTGCAGAATGCCCTCTTGTAGTTGATTCAAGTACTCCCTCATGTGGTAATTCTAGATTTGGTTGCTGGGTTTGTACTGTAGTTGAAAAAGACAAGTCAATGGAGAACTTGATTGATTCAGGAGAAGATTGGATGCAGCCATTATTAGAATTACGTCAAGACCTAAAAGATACACAAGACCCTGAGAAAAAATTAGAGATTCGTGATTTTAAAAGAAGAGATGGCAAAGTATCATTTTACACAGATGGAACAGAGAAGATTACGCCAGGGCCATACAAGATTGAATTTAGAAAAGAATTTTTGAGAAAATTACTTGAAGCACAAAACCAGGTTCGAAAAGATGGCCCAGACCCCAAAATGAGCCTAATTTTAGAAGAAGAACTACATGAAATTCAAAATATTTGGAGAATGGAGCAAGGAGATTGGGAAAATTCAGTGTATCAACTCTACGATGATGTAGTAGGAAAAAAGATATCTCCAGTACAAGAAGACCTTGGTGTATTTAGTAAAGTAGAGCAGGACATTTTAGATGATGTTTGTGAAAAAAATAATGTTCCAAAGTTACTAGTATCAAAACTGTTACATGCAGAATTTGATTCTCAAGGGATGACTAGACATTCTAAAGTTTATCCAAAGATTGGAAAAATCCTATCAGAAGAATGGCGTGGAATTGAAGATTTGGATGAAATTAAAAAAGAACTTGTAAAGAAAAAAGAAGAAAAGCGGGAGTACACTAATGCATCTAACTAAAGTTACTCTGAAAAACTATGGTGTATATCGAGATAAGGTTGAATTTGATTTTACAACCACTCCAGATAAACCAGTTGTATTAATTGGCGGAACAAATGGTGCTGGAAAAACTACTCTCTTTGAATCCATATTGATTGGATTTTACGGTCATTCATATTTTGACAAAAAAACAACTCGTAAAGAATATGAAAAATTTCTTGGAAATAAAATTCACAGATACCTGGGAACTACAACTTCAGCTGATTCCACCTCCATAATAATTGATTTTAAATTCTATCATAATGGTGAAATTGACGATTACACCGTTGATAGAACTTGGCACAATGATGATGGTAGAATTCTTGAGGAATTAAAAATAAAAAAGAACGGAAAACGACTAGATATAGTTGAGGAATCTCAATGGCAATCATTTATTGAGGAATTAATTCCAAAGGGAATTGCAAAATTATTCTTCTTTGATGGTGAAAAGATTGTAAAGATGGCAGAAGAGGAAAACGAAGATATTGAGATAAAATCTTCCTTTGACTCTTTGCTTGGTTTAGATATTGTTGAGCAACTACATTCAGACTTGAAAATTCATATTATGCGAAACATGAAAGATGATGCAAAGATCATCAAAATTCAACATGACAAAAATCTGCGTGAACGCGATGAAATTCTCAAGGAGACGGGGAGATTTCAAGAAAAAATTGCTTCAAAAAATGATGAATTGTATGAAATTTCAAAAGGAATTGATTCACTTGAGGCTAAAATCTCTAAAATCGGAGGTGGATTTGCCTCAAAAAGAGAAGACCTCCAGGCAAAAAGAGCCTTTTTAGAAATGAAGAATTCTGCACTTGAACATGACTTGAAAGAAATGATTTCAGGCCCATTGCCCTTTTGTCTTATTCCAAAACAAATCAAGTCTTTAAAATCTCAAATTAAAAAAGACGAAGATGTTCTCAAAAAACAATTTGAAAAAGAAATTCTTGATGAAAAACTAGAAAAAGTCCTTGATGTTGTTAATTCAAAAACATTATGGAAAGGAATCCCTGATGAATCAAAAATTAAAGAAAACCTTCAACTGAAACTATCCAAAGTTTTAGACTCTGCAAAAATATCTAAAATAGATGTGGTTAGTATGTTTAATTTTTCACAACTTGAGAGTGTAAATATTTTGAATCTGTTTGATACTTTGGATTCAATTCATCTCTCTCAACTCAAAAATACCTCACTAGAGTATCATAAAGTTTCAGAAGAACTACAACAAGTTGATACTGCCTTAGTCAATGCCCCAAATGATGATGAGATTGGCCCGCTGATTTCAAAACTAAATAAATTACATGAAAATCAAGGTATTTTGAAAAACGAACTAGAACACTTGGAAAGCAAAGTAATGGCACAAAATTTTAATCTTAAAAAAATTAATGTCCTAATTAGAAATATTATTGCAGATACTTACAAAGATAAAAATGCTGGAATTCAAGCTGAACTTGCAACCAAAGTCCAAACTGTACTAGATGAATACAAGAAAAAAATTAAAGAAAAGAAATTACAATTACTTGAAATGTATCTTTTAGAAGAACTTCAAAGATTACTACACAAAGAAAACCTCATTACCAAAGTTACAGTTGATAGAGAATCCTTTGAAATTACATTGCACGATAAAGATGGTGATCCGATTCCTAAAGATTTACTATCTAAAGGGGAACAACAAATGTTTGCAACTGGCGTATTACTTGCATTAGCAAAGACCTCTGGCAAGCCTTTACCATTTATGATTGATACGCCCCTTGCCAGATTAGATATGAGTCATCGTGATAATATGATTGAAAAATTCTTCCCATATGCCTCACACCAAGTAGTGATATTTTCAACTGATTCTGAAATTGATGAGCACTATTATTCAAAAATGAAGCCATACATTTCACGCTCATATGCCATGGAATACATGCCTGGAGAGGGAAAAACTAAACAGCATTCAGAATACTTCTGGGATGAAAACGGAGTGAAAAAGATTGCAGTTTAGTAGATATCGGTTTAGTTCTAGAACTCAGAGCTTACTTGGCACTCTAAAACACAGAACTGGTCTTGGAATCAATGTTTTAGCAAGATATGCTATCTGTCTATCATTAAAAGATCCATCTATTCCAAATCCTGATGAATACGATGAAAATGGAATGGAGATACTTCCAAGTGTATTATTTGGAGAGCATGAAAATATCTACATGGCATTAATGGTTGATAGATTATACAAAGACAAGCTAGATTCTGAATTATATTTACACAAAATGACTCGGGCTCATCTTAATCGTGGAGCAACTGCATTGTTTCCTAGAATTCATGATTTGTCTGACTTTAATGATATTATCCAACAAGAGATAAAATGAGTGAAATCAAATTTCCAATTTATCTAGATCATCATGCTACAACTCCTGTAGACCCTAGAGTATTAGATGAGATGCTTCCATACTTTACTGAAAAATTTGGTAATGCATCTAGTCTAGACCATCCGTTTGGATATGAAGCATCAGTAGCAGTTGAGAATGCACGAGAGATTATTGCAAATGCAATTGGTGCACGACATGACGAGATTGTATTCACTTCAGGAGCTACAGAGTCTGATAACATTGCGTTACTTGGTACTATGAGCAAGTATGCTGATAGAGGAAATCATTTGATTACATGTGTTACAGAACACAAAGCAGTATTAGATACTGCAAGACACTTGGAGAGTTTGGGGAAAAAAGTAACTTATCTTTCTGTAAATGAATATGGTGAAATTGATCTTAGAGAATTAGAAGATTCCATTACTTCTGAAACTGTAATGATTAGCATCATGGCTGCAAACAATGAGATTGGAACAATTGCAGATGTTGAATCCATTGGAAAAATAGCACATGAACATGATGTGATTTTCCATACAGATGCTGCACAAGCAGTAGGTCATATTCCTGTCAATGTGGGAACAATGAATATTGATTTAATGTCATTTTCTGCCCATAAAATGTATGGCCCTAAAGGAATTGGTGCCTTGTATGTGCGTGGTGTAAAGCCTAGAGTGAAACCTGATGGATTGTTTCACGGTGGAGGACAAGAACGAAATATTCGTTCAGGAACTCTAAACGTGCCTGGAATTGTAGGTTTTGGCAAAGCAATGGAGATTGCAGTAAATGAGATGGATTCAGAAAATAAACGGTTCAAAGAATGGTCTGATTTGATGTTAAAAGAGTTTGAGAAAATTGGAGGAAAACTAAATGGTCATCCAGAGAAGAGGTTATCTCACAATCTTAATGTCTATTTTCCAGGAATAGAAAGCAAGGCAATAATTAATTCTATTTCAAAAGAGATTGCGATTTCAGCTGGTTCTGCATGTACTACTCAAGTTGTTGAACCTTCACATGTATTGTTAGCATTAGGATTAGATGAAGATGCGACTCATTCTTCAATTAGAATCGGGATTGGAAAATTTAATACAAAAGACGAGATTGTAGCAACCATTGAAAAAATTTCTCAAGCATTACAATACATAGAAAAAATCCAAATTTGAATGCTTAATTACTTTTATTTTTGTAATTAATTGTGGAACTAATAAAAATCCCTATTAAAAAAATTAATCATCAGGATATTTTAAATGATGATGGGATACAAGAATTATCTTCAAGCATCAAGGCAGTAGGGTTACTACAACCAATTATTGTTTTAGAAAATTCAGAAAATAAACAATATGATATTTTATCTGGTACAAGAAGAATTAGTGCTTATAATTATCTAAATGATAAATTTCCAAATCAAGGATTTGATGAAATATTAACTATTGTAAAAAAAGGTCCTTGGACAATTGATGACAAAAAAAGTTTTCGATTTAATGAAGGAACTTATCGTAAGCCTTTATCTAACTTAGAAATGGCCAAAGTTGTAAATGATCTATTTGCTATTTATTATGATTATGACATGGTTCAAGAAAAATTTGGCCTTACAAAATACATGGTGGATAAATTTGTGCGTTTAGCAAGATTACCTCCTAGATTGATTGATGCAATTAATGAAGGGAAAATTCATCCTAATGATAAAACTGCAGAAAATGCTGCAATTCGTGCTGTTGATGCGTTACAATGGAAAAAAGGTGGTGATGTAAATGTTAATGATGTTTTAGAATTGGCTAAGGAATATGCAACAGACAAGAGAGATTCTGGCCCCTACACAGTACCGCATACCAGTCACAAAAAATATTCTATTTTACTAAATAAAAAAAACTCCACATATCTTGAACAAATTGCAGAAGAAAATGGCCAAAGACCTGAAGAAACAATATGTGATTTAGTTGAACGAGAATTAAAAAAAAATAGAATAGAATAAAGAAAAATTATGATGTTATTAGTTAAAAAGAACAGTTGCAGTAACAAGAATAACTATGGATGCTTTAGATGAAATTAAAATTAGATATCCTGATAAATTTGGAATAAATGCAAAACTACGCCAAACTCAAACTCATAATCCTGAATTCCTCAACCTCACACTACAATCCTACCAAATCCTATCTTTTCTAAAAAATGAAAAATTATCTATTGCTGAATCCCTCCGTACAAACAAAAATGTAAGCATATTTGCTCATCAGATTCTAGCCGCACAGAGAATTAAAAATGAACTTGGTGGAACTGCCCTTTTAGCTGATGAAGTTGGATTGGGTAAAACAATTGAAGCGTGTATCATTATCAAAGAATTTCTAACCACTGGGATTGCAAAAAAAATTCTAATTTTAGCACCTCCTTCACTATTATCCCAATGGAAGGACGAATTAGCCTCAAAATTTGATCTTGATTTTATCAATCAACAAAATGATTCAAGATTCATTGATGTATCCTCTCATGATTTACTTTTAATGTCTCATGCATCTGCATCCTATCCTGAAAAATCAAAAGCATTGCAAGAAGTATTTTGGGATCTTGTTATTGTAGATGAAGCACACAGTATGAAAAATTCTGCAACTCATAAACATCAACTAGTAAAAAATTTATCAAAAAGACATTTGTTATTACTATCTGCAACTCCTATTCAAAATAATTTAGAAGAATTATACAATATGATAGAATTACTTCATCCCGGATATCTTGGTACTTGGAATCAATTCAAAGATAAATATGCATTAGGAAAAAATTTACGAAGCATTAACCCTACATTCAAAAATAAATTACAAGATATTTTATCAAAACTAATCATTAGAACCACACGAAAAGAAGTTAGAACTTACATTAAATTTACAGACAGAATTCCACATACGAATATTTTAGAACCATCTGAAAAGGAACTTTTACTGTATAATGCTATAACAGATGTTATTCGTGATCTTTATTCTGAAAATTACAATTCACTAGCTTTGATGACCTATCAAAGATTGGCATCAAGTAGTACGGATACCTCAAAAAGAGCACTATACAAAATGAAGATGAATAAAGTCATTGGACCTGAAAAATATGAAGAATTGCTATCTTTTGCAAATAGTATTCCATATGATTCAAAATTCACAAATATTCTAAAACATATTGAAAAAGATTCTTCAAAATTTTTAATCTTTACAGAATTCTATGCAACTCAGGATTATATTGCAAAAAATCTTGAAAGTAAAGGATTTTCAGTTATTCTTTTTAATGGGAAAATGTCTCCTGATGAAAAATACGAGGCTGTACGCCAATTCAAAAATAAATCACAGATTATGATTTCTACTGGGGCTGGTGGAGAAGGTCAGAATTTTCAATTTTGCCACAACATTGTAAATTATGATTTGCCGTGGAATCCGATGAAAGTTGAACAAAGAATTGGACGTGTTCATAGAATAGGCCAGACCGATGATGTCAATATCTACAATTATGCATTAAAGGGGACAATTGAAGCATACATTCTAGAATTACTTTTCACAAAAATTGAACTATTCAACATGACCTTGGGCGAATTGGATTTGATATTTGAGGATTCTACAAACCAAGGATTACAAGAAACATGGTTTAAAGAATACATGACTGCTAAAAATGACATTGAAATCAAAAACAAGTTTTCATCATTGGGAGAAAATTGGAAAAAGAATAAAGAAAAAATCCATGAAACAGTAGACGAATTCAATGATGATGTGTTTAATAATTTTGATCTTTCTGCACTAAAGGAGAAAAAATAATGAATATTTCAAATCAAATTCAAGAATTGACTTTATCATTTTTTAAAACAATTGATGCAGAAATTATCAATAACAACGGGTTATACGATATAGCAATTCCAAACAAATATCAAAACTATTTTCAAAAATCAAAAATTAGAATTACATTTAATGAGAAAGTTGCAGAAGAGCATAATTGTGAATTGATCATCCCTGGAAGTAAGACTCTATTTCAAATAATTACAAACTGTAGCAACAAGGGCCCTATTAGTGTAAAATCTCTCCCCGGTGCAATTAATACTGCAATTCAATATCATTTCTATGTTAATTTTTCAGGTGTAAAACATCACTCTCAACTATTTTCAATTACTGTAGATATACAAAACATGAGGATAATTGAATATCCTGCTAATTTGGAATCAATAGATTTACCTTTAGATTTTAAATTGGATTCAAAAAAAATAACTCCTTCTTTTGAAATTGCTTTAAATGAATTAAAACAAAACAGTTCCGAATTGAAATCCACTTTTATAAATAACGCAAATATTGATTTTGAAACTGATTTAAAATTATTTATTTCACGATATGATGATGAAATTCGTGAATTAGATAATTCCATCACTAAGAAAGAATCCACATCAAATGATTTTGAAAAAATAAAACAATACCGATTTGATACAATAGATGAAATTGAAAAAATTGAAAAAGAAAAAAGTAATCTAGTCACAATTTTACAAAATAAACATCAAGTAAATTTTGATTACAATTTAGTTGCTTGTGAAATAATCCTATATTGAGAAAAATAAAATATGAAAATATGAGAAATCTTTTTAAGTAAAAGTCACTCTGACATTTTATTGGCTTCTGATAAAATTCAGCTTATTCCGTTAGATAAAATTCTAGTTCAAAAATTTAATGTCCGTACTAAGGATATTGATTCAGGTATTGAAGAAATTGCTGTAAGTATTAAGGCAATAGGGTTGATTCAGCCTATTTCTGTTTTTTTTAATTCTGAAAAAGACCGCTATGTGGTTTTAGCAGGTCAAAGACGACTAAATGCACATGTTAAACTAAACACCGATTTCCCAGGTGAAGGATTTGACAAAATAAAATGTATTGAAATGGATGAACCAAAAACTAATGAGGAAAAAATTGCATTCTCTCTAGCAGAAAACATTACCCAACTCCCAATGACTAATACTGATTTGGTTAAAGCTGTAACTGACTTGTATAATGTTTATCGTGATTATGAAATGGTTAGAGACACATTTGGGATTACAAAGTACATGGTCGACAAATTTGTTAGTTTATCTAGATTGCCTGAGAGTTTGATAGATGCAATTAATGGGGGTGAAATTCATCCTAATGATAAAACTGCAGAAAATGCAGCAATTCGTGCAGTTAATGCTTTACAATGGACAAAAGGTGGAGATGTGGATGTTGCTGATGTTTTAGAATTAGCTAAGGAATATGCAAAAGATGAAATTGATGCTGGTGATCTTGATGACTCTGCCAAAAAAGGTGGTAAAGTTAAAGATATCATTGGTGGTGCAAAAGACAAACCAAAAGAAAAATTAACAGTTAAACTATCTACGGAGGTTGCAGTAAAATTGAAAAAAGTTTCTGATAGTAATGGCGAAAAACCTGAATCCAGAGCAACATCTTATGTGGTAAAAGGGGTTGCCAAAGATTACGCTGATTTAGATTAATCTGATTTAATGACTAAATTAACAAAAAACATCAAACTTTATTCCAAATTATTGTTGAGTGTAGGTCAACAAGGAAGAGGATTAAAACAAAAACAGCCTTTGCAGCCTGATGATTGTGGAGAATACATTAAACGTTTGATGGATGAAGAAGACGAAAATAAAATTCAAGTCTCTGAAAGATTAGGTTTAGGTCGACAAAAAGATACATCAAGTATCTATAAAAAAACAGATACCACACAAGTGAGTAATTTTCTTAAATTATTAGATATTTCAAAAAAAAGCAGAAAAATGAGTGGATGGGGATGGGAAGGTCCTCCCAAAATTGCTTTTTCTGTAATTCTAAAACTAAGATCTTTTCCATTAGATGAACAAGATAAAATTCTTCAAGCTGTTAAAGGAGATAAACAAAAATCATTTACTCAAAAAGATGTGCAAAAAATAATTAATTGGAGAAAAATAAATCCTGATTTATCTATTGATGAATGTATTGAAAAAGTTTTGAATTTAATACTTCCCTCAGAAATTAGAAATATTGTTGTATGTGAAATTCATGAAAAATTAAAAAATTTTATTAAATCTAATGAAAACTATCAAGAGAAAATACTAGATATCCTGACTTCAAATTTAAATGGAAAATTTTATGATCTTGATGCTACTGATATTTTGATATCAATATCGATGGATGATACTGCATACAAAACATTTCATGAACAACAATTTACTAAAGATGTATCGTATAGTGATTTTATCAATAGTTTTTTGGAGGAAAAAATTGTCTGAGTTACCAAATGTTGATGTGTCCGAGTTTGCAAATTTTGATGTGTCTTGTAATAAGAAGCAAAAGTCAGAATGCGCTATTAAAATATCTGATGTTTATTGTGATGGGTTTTCTGATAATGGTTGTATTGGAGCTTTTTCTCATTTCCATTCTGATCATATAAGTTCACTTACCAAATGTATAGGGCGATATGATACAATAATTACACATTCAATTACTTTTCAGGCCATTATTGCTATAAAACCTGGATTCAAACTTCGAGAGCAATGGGTGCCTCAGGATTATGATACTAAATACAGTACCAAATCTGCCGATATTAGATTGCTTAAGGCAAATCATATTCCTGGCTCATCCCAAATACATGTTGAATCTAATGGTGTATCCTATCTTTATTCTGGTGATTTCAGTTATCCTGGAGTACAAACTAGAACTGCAGATTATCTTGTATTAGATGCAACTCATGGTGATCCGTGGTATGATGGCAGTACCGATAGAAAATCTGTATTAAATCGAATGTTTGAAGATGTAAAAGACCAATTGGAATCTAATCGTTCTGTAATAATTAATTGTGCTGCAGGTACATTACAAGAAATCATTAGACATTTTGAAATAGGTTATGATGGGGGCAAATTGTCTCACGATATTCCATTTGTGTGTAATAAAATTCAAAAAAATATTTTACATAGTATTTACGATGATGAAAAAAAAGAATTTCGTGAAATTATAGACTTTGATGACCGGGAATTTTGGACATTAAATAGAAATAACCGAAAACATGTTATTTTTGCTATTAGTCCACCAACAGATAGTGAACTACAAAATCATTATAAAATAATTGTTGACCGATTTCGTTATACAAAAGGAGATGCAGCTATACTTCCTTTTGATGGTGGATGTAAGTACAACTTATCTTCTCATGCATCCATAGATGATATTTACAAGTATGTAGATGATGTTAAACCAAAAATAGTAATCACCGATTATTCTAGAAGTGATTATGCAAAGGTATTATCAAAATTAATTTCTCAGAAATTTCCTAACATCAAGACTTACTTTAGACCTCCTGAATAAAAAAAATGTTTGATGAAACTATATTCAAAAATGATTTGTTAAAATGTTTGAATGACGCATTAATTGTATGTAAAAAAAATTCTGATAAATTAATAGTTGAAAATATTAAGACACCAATATTTTTCCCAAATGGAACGTATAAAAAATATAAAATTGATCCAATCCCTGACTATGAATATTTTATTAATCACCATCTAAAATCCAAAATTATTTCAAGTAAAACATATTCAATTGTTGTAAAATTTTTTGTAACAGAAGAATTCAAGAATTTAAATAAAAAATTAATTGGTAATACATATGACAATTTCAAAGTAAAACCAAATTTTGTAAAAGATTTACCTTTAAAATTCATAGCAGAATACGTTAGAATCAATGATGGATTCTCAGAAAATAAAACTAATTTTAATAAAACTTTTCAAGCGTTTTTAAAATTCATTAAAAATATTCTTGAAGAAGAATATATCACACCACTTTTTAATTTTGAATCAGACATTGATGAAAAAGGAATAATGTTAGGAAATGTGGGAATTCGAAAAATCAATGAATTGGAATTCAGTAGATTCACAAATTTAGATGATAATTTTAATATGTCAAATGTTTTTTTTCATTTGACTCATATATTATTTGTAAAACACACTAGTGATGATTTAAACTCTGGTTTTGAAATTGTAAAAAAACAATTTCAGATTTTACTTGATTCTTTATCTTTGTATACTGAAGGCAGTCCTCAGATAGGTGCAATTTATAGAAATATTCATTCTCCCTGGATATATCATGATTCAAGATATGATAATGATGTAATTCATCAAAAACATCTTAAATTTTTTAAAAAAGATAAAATCAAACTAAAGAAAATTTTTAATTTATTTGAAGGAATTAATTTTTCAATAAAAGGAAACAAGTTTGTAGAACTTTCTAAAAGACGTTTTATCTCTGCATTATCTAGGACCGACCCTGTAGATCAAATTGTAGATTTGATGATTTGTCTCGAGTCTCTATATGTTGAAGGTGGTGGGGAAATAACTGTAAGATTTGGAAGTAGAGTTGCTACATTGTTGTCTAAAAACGAAAAAGAACGAGAAGATTGTTGGATTTTTGCAAAAAAAATGTATAATTTGAGAAGTAGAATTGTTCATGGTGAAGAGATTGAAAACACCGAGATAAACGGTATTCAATATACTTATGATGAATTATTGGAAAGACTTGTTAATATCGCAAGGAAATCTGTCTTAATTTATTTACAACTATTACCCCAATATTCTGGAAATAAAAAAATAGATCAAATTGCAGATGATTTGGATAAAGCAGTAATCAACAGGAATTTTTTAAAAGAATTTAGAACTAAATTTAAGTAATCTGAAATTTAATTTAAAATAGTTATTTTTTTCCTTGAAATAACCTATTTAATTCAATATCTGATTGTAAATATCTTGAAATATTTTTAGATAATTCAATTACCTCTCTTTCCATTCCATTTTCTCCATCCCAATGAAAATAATCTGTTGCGTATAATGCAATAATTATTGAACAGATAGGGTTTGGATGAAGTCCACCTTCATTTTCAAGCGTTTTTAATTCTAATGGTAATCTCAAATCGGTGATAACATGTCGTCTAATCCTTTCTTTAGTATCATCTGGGTGTAATTCATAAATTTTTAATAGTGATCTATATTTTTGATATTCCGCAATTACTGTGAATTTTAATTGTTTGATTATGTTATGTTTCCCTTGCAAGTATTCTTCAACCATTTTAGTGGTAATTTTTTCAATCTCTGGTGCTTGTACTCGCTTTGTTTTTTCTTTTTCTATTCTTTTTGAAGAATGTTTTTCAATCTCTTTGATTTCTTGCCTTATCATATCTTCATCTGAAAGATTTTCCGACTTAGCTGCAACTGATCTTAATACTTTTTTTGGTACTCCATCATCCCAATCTTCTAATTCTTCTACTATCTCTTCGAGTCTTGTTAATTTGGGAAGAATTTGTTTAAATTCATTTTCTGAAATATTTAATTCGTTTCTTAAAACATCTTCATAAATCCCTGGAGAATTTTTTCGAATCATAAATAATGCGTCTGAAATTAATCTGTTAATTGTATCAGTATCTACTAGCGATTCATCAGATTCTTTAATTTTATTGATAATGTCTTGTTCATGTTGTGAATTTTTTGATTTCAGATATTTTTCAAAATGATTGATTATTGATCTTTGATTTCTTGCGGTATTCTCGGATTTGATGCCTATTTTGTATCTATTTTCAAAAATATCTGTTATGCTTTCCTCTGTAAATTGATTTGCCAACTTTACAAATTTTGTTAAAACACTCGTATATGGTTGAGAATTTGTTAAATTTTTAGAATTAATAAAATCATCTATTTGTTTTGAGGCTAATTTGGGCCTATTTTGATTTGTTTGTTTCATTGATTCTTTCTCAGACTTTTTGATTCTTTGTTTTTTATTAGTAATTTCTTCTTCAATTCCTGACGCTTGTAAATTAACTGCATTTTGAACAGACATGTTGTTTCTAAGTTTAAGTTCTAATTGTGTTAATTCATATTTTTTATTTTGAATACTTGTTTTTAGATATTCATATTTAGATTTATTCCCTCTAGAAATTCTACTAAGTAATTTTTTAATTCCTATTTTTTCATATCTCTTAATTTCTTCTTCTTCATATTTTATTTGGAGTAATACTATGCCCATTCGATTTTGTATTGACGTAACATCGTCTTCTTTATTATTACCGTCTTTTTTAATGGATAGAATTGCTTCCCCTTTTCGTGTTATATCTGCAGCCAATTTTTCTTTGTATACTTTATTTCTTGGTTTTTGTCTAATTCTATAATTACAACAATTACAAAACCATCCTAATGTATCCTCGACTGCTGGTGAGCCCTCTTTCAAATGTGCCCCTCTATAATCAATCCATACATCACATGTTTGACAACGCCCTTGACCTACGCCATATCTGCTACCTGATGTTGGTTTTTTTACTTTGAATTTTTTACAAATTCCTTTACATGTTCTATTGCCATCGATGGGTTTTTTCTTTGTAGTTCTTTTCTTTGTAGGTTTTCTATCCAAAATCTTCTTTTTCTTTCTTAATGCATCAAGATCGGCTTTAATTTTTTCTGCCTCTTCAATTAACGTGTCTTTCTTCTTTACCATTTTCTTTCTAATTCATTTTCATACCGAGTATGAACCATGCTGATTCACAGAAGTCACATTTGAATGCCATTTCTTGTGATATTCATCTTTTACAGTATGAATTGGAATCAGTGATTTAGCATTAGTGTTATCTATCACATACTTGATTTGCTCTCCATCTCCATGCCCAGAAACATGGATTTGGTGCCAATCATCCTCTCTTTTGATCACCCCAAAGTGAACAAACCAGTTTTTGACTTGGTCTTCTTTGATTTCCATCTCTGTGTTAAATGGCTCAGTTAAAGAGCGGATATAGCTAGAACCCTCAGTAGGTTTTACGTCAATCAAATCTTGTAATCTAAAGTCAGAACAATAAAAGATGTATTGATTTTGTTTTTTCTGAATGTCTCTGTAATCTATAGCGTTTGGATAATCTAAAAATTCTCTTTGCCATATTCCATAGTCTGCAAGTAATTGCCTTTCAGAAAATATGTCAATGTCTTTATCAATTAATCCCCAAGAGCCTCTCTGAATGTATATCTTGATGTTTTTATCAGTTGGTCCAGGATATTTTCCTTTCAAGTTTGCAGATTCATTAAATAATTTTAGCAGATATGCTTGTTTCATATCAATTACTAAATCACGATTTGTGTTTTTTGCTGCAATGTAAAATGATAACAATCTATCCAAATCTCTAATTGGATAACCCACAATTGCCAAACCTTTTGTATTATTTACAATGTCTGAAATTTTCCCCTCCACATCATACTCTGTAATTGATGGTGGTGCATCAACTCTAGTTCCTTCACATAGTAGGACGTCTAAATCAGATTCTGCACACCTTTGCACAAACCTTTCAGTATCGTCTTTTCGTCTACCATGAAATCTTAAATCTGCTGTATTTCCAATTGTTCCTTCTGGAGTATTGAGAATGAATGCATGAACTCCTGGAATTGAATGGTCAACTGGTAATGGTTCTACGCCAATCGAATCAATGTTAAATTCTTTTCCTGATTCAAATACTTCAATTCGTCTTGGAACTTTTACCTTATCACCTGTTGCTCTTGCAATTTCCCCTTTATTGTTCTCATAAATTTGGAATCTTTGTTTTGCAGTATGATATTGATCAGAGCCTGTTTCATCAAAGTTTTGCATAATCAATTTTGATTCTTCTGAACAGTAAATTGGAATATCTTCTCGAAGATATGGAATGTATGCACAGTGGTCAACATGTGCATGTGTAAGTAGCACTGCATCAATCTCAGTATCCTCATCTCCTCCAAAATCCATATGTTTTGCATAATCCCGTCTATACAGCCCCTTGATTTTGGGTAAAATTCCTAATTCAAAGAGGTCATTGAGACTGTTAGAAGTCCTAGGGCCTAGAAACTGTGAGAAGAACTGTCCTTCTTGAGAAAAAGACATGCCAAAATCCATGAAAACTTTGGTATCTTTGCTTTCCACGAGAAATTTGTTGCCTCCAATGTCATTTACTCCACCGTGAAAAGTAATATTTGTCATCTTCTATCTGTCCTGTTTTTAACATAAAAAGAATTGTCAATCATTTCTTCTCACAATTTTAATTATTTTCAATATTCCTTTTTTTCCTAATCTGATAAAATTGTCATCAATTCCAAATTTCTCAAATACTCGTCTCAAAAAATAACTTCTAGCAAAAGATACTGTTGCATAAACAAATGTGATTGCCAAGTTTGCAATTAACGGGTCTTCTTGAATCCACCCCATGGATAGGGGTAAAACTACAATTCCCAATCCATATCCAATTGGATAACCTCCAAATGAATTGACAAATGCTTCAGACAGACTCTTTTTATGAGAATCTTGTTTATTCTCAATTTTCATCTTTAGGTTTCCCTCCTGGAAATTTATCTTTCAACGACTGTAGTATTTCTGTAGCAATACTATCTTGATAGCCTTCAGGATTATTTGAAATATCTTCTAGAATATCTGATTCATGATCATCAGAATTCACCCAGAAAAATAATGTACCTGCATCATACCACTCTGGATGCCATCCCCTTTCCTCAAGCCAACTGTAAATTTCTCTATGTATTCCACAAAGATACATTTCTTTCACTTTCATTCCAACATGTTTTGGATCTGTATCTCCATTGTCAGAGAGTAGTATTTCCCCATACTCTACATTGTAATCAAATGGAGGCAATCCCTTGAAAATACATGTATCTTCTCCACTAGTCCATACACTTCCATCATCACATTTTTCTAAGTAATTTATCTCTGGAACTAATTCTTCTAATCCTTTCATTATTTGGTATTGACTCCATTTTTTCATTATTTCATTTCCTCCATTACATCATCTGAAAATGAATTCATTTCAGATGTTTGCTCATTACATGATTTACACATGTCCTGAATTATTCCAGGCAAGTAATACAAAATAATCAATCCAACACTAATCAATGGATTGACAAATCCTAGACCAATTGTAAATATCCAAAATAGAACTTTCCCTATAGTCATTGATCATAAACCTCTTCAATATTGAATCCTTTATCATAATCAAAAGAATCTGTTTTATCTGATTCATTATGTTCTGCTTCACCCCACTTGTGATGACATGAATTACATTCCCATTGTGGATCATTATCCGTAATTAGACATCCTCCTAGAACTATCTCTTTTTTCTCTAATTTCTCTTCAATTGCATCCGTATGTTCAGGATATCCGTAAAGAATTTCTGCAATCCATGTTTTCTTACATTTAGGACAATTCAATCTCTTTTCCCCCAAACTTTATCTAGATTTTCCTTATTTTTCCTCTCTCTGGCCTCAGATGCCTTGTTTGATTTCTCAATATCTGATGACATTTCTTTAGTCATAGTATCCATTGAATCTCCAAAATCCTGAACTGCTTTGTTAAATGTCTTAATTCCTTTGTCTATGTCTTTCATGTCAATTTTTTTAAGAACCGTAATAATCCATTGCTTTTTGGTCATGTAATCAATTACTCCTCATTTTCTTAATATTGAAAATTACAACAATACATGTGGCAATAATTCCTAAAAATATAAACACCTCATAATGTGATTGAGTAATTTCAGTTATCACTTCCAATTTTTACCCCTCAGTCTATCTAGTTCTTCTCTACCTTCTGCAACTCTTTGTTGAAAAACTCTGATCATCCCTTTGTGATATGCTAAATGAGTTTCTGCTCGTCTCAAATCTTCTTCTTGATATGATTTTGCAAGAAACTTTGGAAGAATTCTAGTTATCTTCATTTTAATTTCTCTTTTTGATGTTCTTCCAACTTTTCTTTTAGATTTGCAAAAGACATTGCAATACTATCATCATGTGAAGAATTTTTCAATCGAAATAAAACCGTCATGTTCTATCTCCATAAATCATTGGCTCATCCCTTTCATCCTCAAATTCTCGAATAATTCTTGGATACATTGCAGGTTTCATTTCTAAATTCCTCCAACCATTGAAGGATGAAATCCTGCAACTCCGAGAAACTCACAAGTTTTTAAAAGCATTCTATCAAATGTCACCAAAACAAAGTCTTTTGCTTGACATAGGCTGAGAATTTCATTATCTCCGTTATGACAAATTTGAAATTGATTTGTTATTTCATTTGCACTTGTTTTGTTTTGCTCATCAATCTCTGAGAGTTCTATTGGTCTGCCAAGAATTTTAGAGATTTCATCAATGACTATTTTTGGAGACAATCCTCTAACTCTTTGCACTTCTTCTAATACTACATCACATAGGACTATTGAAATGGATTTACCTCTGAGACGGGCTTTGAGTCCAGAGGCAACTTTATGTTTCTCTAAAATGTCAATTACGACACAAGAGTCTAATGCTATTTTTTGGATTTGTACTTGTTTCATGAATTAAGTTGTTTTTGAAAATTATTATATACCATGACCATAGTATGCATACTGTAGATACCATTATGCCTGATATTCCAAATTTACGTGTTCATATTGCCCCTGTAGGCTATGAAATCGATAGAATTGTTTTACCTGCAAAAAATCTACGAGCAGACAAGGTAATCTTACTAGTTCATGAGAATCCAAGTGAAGACAAGGCAACAAAGTTTTATGAAAAAATTACAGAACAACTAGAAAAATTAAACATTGAAGTTGTAATTGAATATCATAATCGAACTGCTCTATTTCAAATAATTAAAACTGTAAAAAATTTAATAATTAAAGAATCTGGAAATATAATTTCAGTTAATTTGGCCTCAGGATCTAAAGTTCAAGCGATAGGATGTATGATGGCATCAATGATGTTCAATGATAACAAGAATGTAAATCCATTTTATGTAGAGGCAAAAGAATACCTTGGATTTTCAGGTAAAGCAATGTCTAAAGGAATTAAAGATATAGAATACATTCCAACATATGAGATCCAAAAACCTGAAGATAGACACATTCAAGCATTAAAAATTGTAGTGGATTCAGGTGGTAAAATATCCAAGAAAGATATGGCAAAAAAGACATTAGATCAAAAACTAATTATTGTAAATGCAGAAAATCAAAGTCAAGCTACTTTTGCTAGTCTGGACAAGGGAATTATTTCTGCATTAGAACATCAATGGGGATTTGTTAAAGTAAATAAGATTGGAAGAACACGTTGGATTGAAATTACTGAAGATGGTAAACATGCTGCAGAATTTTTAATTTAGAAGATGATGTTAAAATGAAATGCCCTAGATGTAAAAAACCTCTAGAAAAAAATCACCCTTGGCAGGAATGCTATGACTGTATTAGTACAGTATATCCTGAAACCTAAATTCTATAATCACAAAAAGATTTCAAATTACAAGCATTGCATTTATTCACACTGTTATGATGTTCAGGCTCATTTATCCCAAGTGATATGGTTGCAAATTTCTCTAATGATGCATGCAGATAATGTAACGAAAAAGCATCTTGAATTTCTGAGAATATCTTGTATGGCTCTCTAGTTTTTCTATCACAAATTCTAATCTGCCATTTTTTTTCAGTATGCGGCATTTCAAAGAAATCCTCGGGATTTTTCTTCTTTTTGCAGAAAAACTGGAGTTTAGATATGCTAAAACCTGTAATAATTGACTGGGATGAGGTTGGGTTTTAGAATCATACACTTGTGGTCTTCCTGCAAATTTGTCATCTTGGACTATTAGTGTCTCATCAACTCGCAGGATTTTATCAATTCTTCCCGATAGTGAAACAAGTACGTTCTCTGATGGAAACTCAAATGGCATCATCAAAGTAGAATAGATGTTCTCTCTTGCAAACTCGATGTTTTCTTCTTTGTCTTCGATTTGCTGTATGGATACAGGTTCTAATTCTACATGTTCTGCTTCGTACTTTTCTTCTGCATGATGGGCTTTGGTTCCTTGAATAAGTGATTGTGATGGTTTTGGCTTTACTCCTTTGATTGACAATGGAATTTTATATTCACAATATCCTAGAGAATCTGCAAAATCTGTCACTGCTGCTGAAAGTATTGTAACATCTGTTTCTCTATTAATTTTAATCAAGAACTTTGTAATTTGATATCCTGATTATTCAACATTTTGTTTGAATGTGTGAAGCATATGTGTAATTGGCACGTCCAAATTAGGCGTAAAAATCACCGATATTCTTAAGTTCATAATTATTGTAAATATCTCATGAGTGTTAAAATTGGAGGATGTGGGGTTTGTGGAAAACAACAAACTGAACTAGAAGAGCATCATGTTGTAGAATATCGAGATGACCAAGGTAGAACTCCTAAAATTGATATTTGTCCTGAATGTCATGCTCAGCAGGAAAAATACAAAAATTATCTAAAGAATGTTTGCGGAATTGATCTTGATGGAAAAAATAACAATCCTTAGCCAATGATTGCTAAACTAATATTGTTATGCTAGCCAAAAATGATTTGAACTAAAGGGTACTGTAGTAGTTATCGGTTGATCTTCTACTTGTTACCTCTCGGTTGATGAATCAAATAGTTCTTTTATCACAGTATGAATATCTAATTTTATGGCTATAGGAATTGAGATTATTGAACAACCAATCAAAATGATGACACAATCTGATGATTGGCAAATAATTCTTAGTCGCCACATTAATTCTAGCAATTATTGCTATTGCTACATTCCTTCTGAATTATCTTAACATGAGAAAACAATTACAAACATCCCAGAAATCTACAGCAATCCTAGAATTAGATATCAAGAATAGGTTACGTCCCATTTTACAAATTTTAGATATCAAACCCCATTTAGTAACTTTACAAAATAACGAGTCCCTTCTTTGGGCTGACTATATTCGTGCTACTCCTAAACCTATCCCTATCCGAATTTCTTTTAGTGCCGAAATAAAGAATCTTGGTTCTGTTCCTGCATTACAAGTTCGTGGAAAATGGATGCAGGGGAAAGAGAAGATCACTAGAGAGAGTTTGAAGCATGGTAAGGAAGATCCTTCATTTCCTCTCGGTGTTGGTGAATCTTACCCTTTCACTGTTAATTTTACATGGGATGAATTTTTAGAATCGAAACATGATTACTACTATATTGGTATGAGAATAGAATATGATGTTTTAGATAAAAAAGAAGAAATTGGAAAAATTTTCCAAATAAAGTATAATACTATTCTCAATTTAGATTATTGGATAACACCACCTACACGAGATAATCAATAACCGTCAAGGTTATCTTGAAACCCAATCTAGTGAGTTTCTTTACTTTTTCTTTGCGTTCTGGATTAATGTCACCCATTTGCTATCTCCCTTAATTTCAATCCCGTAGACTTCGGCGGGTGTTTTCCTTTGACCCATGTGAGGTCTGATATAATTGTGGCATAGTTGGTATCCGTCAAAAATCACAGGATCCTTTTTCTTGATTCCTCTCATCACTTTCTCTCTGTCTCGAAACTCTCCGTTAATCCTCTCCACCTTGTTGTTGTTTCTTGCTCTTTGTTCTCGTGAGATGTATTCTTTTTGTGTCATGTAACTTACCTATGTAGGTATACTCATAAGGGTTATTAAACTTACTGATATGATGTAACCTAACTCTTATTACTTAGTTAAGTAAATTATTTTGTATGGGTAAAACAACGATTGAAGCTTTCCAATGTGATCGATGTACACATGCTTGGATTCCACGATTAAAAATTGAAGAATTACCCTCCATCTGCCCTAAGTGTAAATCAGCTTATTGGAATAAGCCTAGAAGAATTGATTTAGCTAAATCTGAAACTGAACAAGTACGTGAATTATTACGATTAAAAAAGAAAAGAGGAATTAAAAATGAGATTTAATTCTACACCACAAACATTTCAATCTCGTAACAAATCCGATATCGGAAACCTTGATCAAATTGTAGAAGAAGATGGAATTCATTACAATATGCAATCTTTATTGAAATATCCACAAACACGTGCAAAAATACAAACTATTCAAAATACTGAGAATGTTGGATTGTTTGCTTTAGCAGTACGTCCACTTGTTCCAAAAAATAAATTCAAACAAGAAGCACAAACAGAAAATAGTATTTCAGCATTAAAACAACATATTGAAAAATTAGATAAAAAAATATCGAAATATGAACGTGATTTAAAATTTATTCATAGACAACATTTAGAGGCAAGTTTGGAGTTATCTGAGGAATAAAATGGCAAAAAAGAAAAAATCCAAACCATACGATCCTTTTGGATTGGGAATTAAACTTCCAAAAACTAAACCGCTAAAATTACCACCAGTTAAACCACTAAAATTACCAAAATCAAAACCTCTTAATTTTGGCTTCAAACCTATCAAAGCAACTACTTTCAAGATACCAAAACCAGTACCTATCAAAGCGACTACTTTCAAGATACCAAAACCAGTACCTATCAAAGCGACTACTTTCAAGATACCAAAACCAGTACCTATCAAAACAACTACTTTCAAACTTTCAGATTATTATAGAATGAAACGAACAGGTTCGCCAAATTACACTGTAGCAAGAACAATAAAACGTCCAGATGCCCGACCTGCTCAAAGGTTCATACCACAAACACCAAAAATGGGTTTATTTGATAAATTAATGAAATTAGATCAATTGGCACAACAACCTAGCCAAGAATCTAAATTGAGCCAGATTCATAATGAATTAGCCGATTCCAAAAAACAGGTTAGTGAATTGACAACTTTGATCAAGGAACTTAAAGAAGGCATTGTTGAATTAAAAGAAGAAAAAGTAAATGTGATTGAAAATACTATTGAATCAATACAACAAACTTTGTCTTTATTATTAGAAAAATCTGATATTTCTGAAGAACAATTAATTGAATATCTTGATCATGATGTAGATCATAAGTCAAATTTAGAAAAGAAACCTCAATTCAATAAATTACTAGAACAAGTTCAGAAACTTTCTAAAAAACAACAAGAATTAGATAAGTATAAAGCTGATTTGGAACATTTGCATAAAATGAATGCTGATGAAGTACGAGATACCACTCTATCCTGATGACTGATGAAATTGATGTTGATTTGGATGCGACCCTAGAATTATCTTTAAAAATTGAAGCGAAATTAATCAAGCCCCAATTCAAATTAATTAATTTCACAAAATTTACCCTTGACATCGAAATCAAAATTATTCAAATTATTTTAATGAAAGTGGGATTACATGCGTGGCCAACATTCGGTTAACAAAAGTTGTCGTGCAAACCAATCATAAATTATCTCATAGAGTATTGTACAATTAGTTCAATACCTAACGAATTCAAATCTGTTAAGTTTGAACCGTGGTTCCGTCTAATTGTTTCTGAATCAGCATAATTGACAAATGATTTCTGACTAAACAAATCTGAAATATGGTTCAACTCTCTAGGAATCAAACCCAATCTTTGAACACTGAAATCTAAGGGTAATTCCAAACAAAGCCTTCTTTTTCTTTATAATATTTTTCTTCATATTTGTGCCAATTATCAAATACATTGACTCGATATACATAATCTATTTTCTCAAGTTTTTCTGCATCTTTATGATGTATGCATAATGGTGAATCAGTAATATCGTAAACTTTGAACATCAATTCTTTTCCAAGAGGGCATACAAGCTGTTGATATTCAAAACGAATTTGTCCTGGAGCCCATTTTTCATCTATCTGCATCATGTCTAATTGTTCATTAAATGGCAAAATTTCAACATCGCCAGGATAAATATCTGGTTTGTTATCATCAAAATTCCATCCCCATACTGATCCTTGTGTAAAATGAACTTTGTATGCTTCTTTCATTTGACAACTTCCAAATGGAATTGATTCAAAGTAATTCATGTACAGTAAAACAGTTTCTCCAACTTCTGGATTTATCAAATATCCTTTTGAAAATTGCTGACCAGGAGATATCTCTATTCCATAAACATCAAGATATTGAAAAAACACTAGTCCCTTGTAAACTTGGTCGACTTGAACCCTAACTTTGAAGGGGGAATTATATTCTGATTCTGCAAGATATGTTGCCCATTTGTTAGGCTGTAAAGAATTTTCTACACGTTCTGAATGTGGTTTTTCCATACTGACTGTTAATTTCATCTCCTCTGTAGTTAGATGACATGGATTTTTCAGATCAGTTGAATCAAAGTTTTCCAATGCATTTTCATAATATATTTTTGCAACAACTTTACCTTGAATCACTGTATCCGAGTATTGCCAATAATTTGATGCTAGTGGTGGTGCACCAGGACCAGTACATGGATATGGCCCATACATCTTGCATCAGCTTCGCTAACTGTTATTGTAACTAGTGAGAATAATATTGCAAAAACTAACAAAAAAGATCTCAATACTAGCTAAAATTGGATTTTGGTTAATAACGTCTGCTGAGAAAATGTCCATCTAAATTTTCATAAAGAATAGCACACTTTATGAGAAACTCACAATAAATTAGAATAATGAGGCTGGTTTGGGCGTTAATTCCGTTAGTTTTGGTTGGAATTATGGGAATGCAAGAGTCATTTGCAGAATTAAATCTTTCAAATTCAACAGATACAGATGAGGAAATATGTGGAGACCACCTTTGTTCTGAAGATCCTTTTATTCGATACACTCCACATAAAGTAGGGAAAAACACTGATCCCAAATATTTTCAGATAACTACAACATTACGTGACTTAATTGAAGGAGGTGTACCAGTAAACCATTTGTGGTGTAGTGTTTCTCCATTTATGGCAGAGTTGTATAATTTAATTCCTCTTGAAATTATGATTCATGACGATAGAACAAACCCCATTTGTGTGACTGCTCAAACTTCCCAAAAACTTGAAGAGCGGGAATGGGGAATGTCATTAAAAACAATTTTGAATAACACTGAAAATAATTTTGGAAAAAGATTACTTGAACCAATCAATAATTTCACCATTACTTATTATCATGGAGGGGAAACAAAGATTGGGCCTGATTTTAAAAAAATACTTGACACTGAAAGTGATGAATATTATTTAGATGCATATGAAAACAATACCTTCTGGAAACATTGGTTTGAACAAACCTATCCTAATTTGACTGTTGAGCAGGCTTTAGGAATACAACCATGGCCCGAAGTTTGTTTTGATAATGACATTTGTTTTGAAGGTCAGAATAATCTAGTTCAGATTACTAACGAAATACCAATATCAATTTTTAAGACAAATTCTTATGATGATGTGGATCTTGTAATGTCTCATTTTAATTCTGTTTGTAAAAATCAAAATACAGATAATTTAGATTCTACTTTTTGTATTTTTCTCGGAGGAAGTAATATTCATGGAATAAATGATTATTCTGAAGAACATAAAATAAAAAATATTATTCGTGTAACAGATAAAAATATTTTTCAGGTTGCAACAATAAGTTTCCTAGAACAAAATGAAACATGGATTATTTTATCTACAATAGAAAAATCTGAAATAGGTACGATAGAGGAACGCACGATAATTGAAAAATTTAAAAAAATTGTAAATTCATTTACTGTAGATGGCTTTCAACATCATGGAATTTAGGAATCATTACTTATGAGGCTAGTCTGGGCGTTAATTCCGTTAGTTTTGATAGTTTCTATGATTGGGATTGGAATATTTTTGATAAATCCATTAAACATAACTCCAACTAGTATAGAAAAACCACAATTTGATATTGAAGAAAAACAACAACACATTCTAAATAACCCAAAAATTTCAGATGGGCTCAAACATTTGTTAATCTATAATCAACCACCAATCAATAAAGATGAATTAAAAAATTCTGAAATATTAGAAATTACAATCGCCATAATTGATACTGAAACATTGGATGTAATTAGAAAACATCTTATTGAAATTATTTTATTTGATCCTACTGGAGTTGATACTTTTAGGAATGAAGGGCAATTTTTGATTTCCGGTAAAGTTAATAAACAAAAGATTCTTGAGATTGCTGAACTGGATTATGTAAAGAGAATAAGTTTTTGGAATATTATTGAGCCACCTAATTTCTCAATTTATCAAACTGATCCATCTATACATCATTCAGGTGATGAACCAATTTATTCTGAAATTCTTAGAAAAATAAAATCAATTCCAGAAGGTAAAAAATTTATGTTAAAACACGAATTTGGAAAGATAAATGAAAATTTGGATGAAATAATTACAGTTCAACAGGATTCAATTACACTTAGTGTTGGTTGGGGATTTACTGGAGAAGATCTAACGATTTACACTTTTTTGGGTTTACCATCTCGAATAACATACAGTTGCTGGTCAGATGAAGTGGTGGTTTATTCGACTCCTGATGGTGAAATAACTATTGATGGATTAACCATTGAATCAAATATTTTAGAGATTTTGGAAACAAGTAGTTGTCAAATAAAATTAAACGAGCAGAAGGGAACTAATTGAAATCCCTCATTCTAGCCTCAATTATTGCACTTTCTTTGATAGGAATTGTTGGAGTTCAAAGCGTTGATGCCGTACCACCACTGACAGCAATAGGAGTCACAGACATAACTGTGACTGGTAAAAGTGACGTGATAAGAGTAGGTGAACAAGCAGAAATCAGCATAAACTATTTTCTTAAAACTTATCGAGATAGGGAATTTGCAGTTATTTTTCAAATTACAGAATCTGATGGTAAAGTGTTGATGCTTAATTGGATTAACGGGCATGAGGATGCAAATATGGATTCTCAAGGACATGTTTGTGGAGATAGCATATGTGTTGATCGTGAAGGAGACAAGAAAAAAATGAACACTTCGTGGATTCCATCTACATCTGGAGAATATCAAATTACAATTTTTGCATGGGAATCCATTGACAATCCCTCTGCTTTAGGACCGCCAGTTAGTAGAGATATCACAGTAGAAACAAACCCTACATTGGAATCCCTACAATGCAAAGATAATCAGGTATTTGTACATCAAATAGATAGATCATCCGCATGTGTAACCGAATCAACTGCTGAGAAATTAGTTAAGAGAGGTTGGATACTATATGAAAAAAATGTAGAACAAAACTCATTTACAAAAAATATTAGTAATATTCAGAAAACTTATGCAGAATTATACCCTGTTCCAGAAGGTCTAACAGAACCACTACAAGAAGAATTTATTATATTTGGAAGTTACATAAGTAAAAAATATCCAAATCTATACTATGAAGAACTGTTTAGATCATGGAATTTTTCTGATGAATGGATTCAAGAGTTTTTTATCACAATGCCTCAGATGAAAAATGAACCTACATTTGTTAAAAATGAGATATGTCGAGAGGGTGTATTCTTTGAAGATCCATTAAATGTTCTAAACAAGGGTGATGGATGGTTCTCTTGGAATTATTTGGACTGTGTTTATCCAGACCAACTAAAACATGATCTTTCTAATTATGATTACATTACGCGTGAAGATGGATTGAATATGCTAAGTAATTATTATGAAACAGATGCAATAACAAAAAGAAAAGTAGATTTTAATTCAAACATACTTTATGAGCCAGGCCCACCATGTGACTCTGTATATTATCACATTTTTCAATATCCTCAACGAGTAAAAATTGGGCAAGAATTTTCTTTGAATGTAACATATTCATGGATAAACCCAAATGATGATTGGGGAAGTATGACTGAGAGTGATAAAAATATTGTTTTACAGTTAGGTGAAACAGCAAGATCAATTGAAACACAAGAATCAGAATTTGAGAAACAAATTCGAGAATTACGACAAGACAATCAAAATAATGAAAATCAGAAAGAAATTGAAGATCTGGAATTCCAAGTAGATGGATTTAATGTCAAACTAGATTTGTTATACAACCAACTTGTATCAGTTGTAGAGAAATATGATGATGTTGACATTACAACTATTGATCAACTATTAGATCATACTTCTACAAATACTGTGATTGGATTTGATAAAAAATATCTCACTAAAGATTGTGAACCATCCATTAAATTCGCCGTACCGAGACAGATGGAATTTGTAAATATTGAAGATTTAGATGAGTATGGGTTTAGTGATTCTAGTCACAGACATTTGGCAACAAAATATGTTGTATTCAATAACACTGTCCCTCAAACCCAATCATTCAAGTTCATAGTAAACGAGCCGGTATATGATCTGTATGATATAATTGAAATTGGGATTGGGATTGGATTTCAAAGTGATCTAGTATTCACAATTAGTTCTGATTACAACTATGCTTATTTTGGGGATCAAATCTATCATCTTAATTCCTAGAAATCAATTTATCAAATTGCCAAAAAGTCAAACTCTGAAGAAATTAACGTGTTTTTTCCAACCTAATCAATGGTTTTAGATTTTCTCCTAATGACATCGTAGTTTAACGCTGTAACTTAAAATTCTCTTAAGGGGAATTGTCTATTTGGTTCAATTTCCCAACTCACAAAGGGTGTTGTAGTTTTAGTTTGATGCCCTGCTATCAAATCTGTTAAAACATCCTGATATGAAGTGGATGAAAAAATGAAAACTAGTCTATGGTGTTTCTTCAGAGATATCATTTATGGTGACATACACACGAAACTCGCTTTCATCAATTTTGACTGAGATATCGTCTATTGTAGAATAGTATTTTTTGTTCTCTTCAGAGTCTTTCAAGTCACATGTAGTGAGCAATCCATTAGATATCAGATAGGATATGTTCTCAGATAATGAAAAACTACCATACCTTACCCTTGATGCAATCTCCCACAGTGTCAGAGGGTAATCAAATGCAATGTTCATGATGTGTTTTTTGAGTGGATCATCATAAGAATTTAAAATTGCGTTTTTGAGTGACTCGTCTTTGATTTCTATTTTATGTTTTGATTGGGATTCCTGATGACATATCTTATCTAGTGTCTTTTTGATTGTGGATGAGCCGTCATGGCCCATAATTTTCTCTGTGATGAACTCAAACTTTTCAAAGTCTTTCAGTGATGATGCAAGTGTAATTTGATATTGTTCAAACAAGTTGTCTTTAATTTTTGTAATATTATCTTCATCTACAAAATCTGTAAATGTTTTCTCAAAAGGAGTAGCAAGGAGAGTTTCCATTGCAGTCATGAATAAACTACCCCTAATTTTGGTTTGGGCAAACGTGAAAGGTTTACCTGCAGTCTTATCTGGCTGATTTTAGTTGATACACTAAACTCTGCCTTTGAAATAATTTTGTCAAACACTTTTACACGTTTTTCTGATTTTGTATACCCCACTGGCAAGATAAATCCGTCTTGTAACAACTCATTGAACTTGCGGTATGCTGAAGATAATGATACTCCACATTTTTCAAGCAGCTCGTCTTTTGCAATCGGCTTGTCAATGTGCAGTAAAATTTTACGTTTTACTGGATCACTGTAGATGTCTATGATTTTTTCTGCAAGATTGTGCTCGTATAATTCAATCCACAAAGTATAGTCGTGATCCTTACTTATTGCAAGAGCTGATTTTATTGCAAGTCTTGGAAGTTTGTTCTCACATGCAAGCATCGTTCTCTCACCTGGTTCTAGATTGTTGTTTGCGTTTCGAATCGTATCCATACATAATAGATGGGAAAATTGGTTTGGCATTGTACCATAATATAGGTCAAAATCTTACTTAAGAAATTCTACTTTTTGTTATTTTTGAAAAAAAAATTATTGCTTATATAGAAGCAAAAATTCATGCCTAAAAAAGAGGGGTTTAGCCCCTTCCCATTGCGGCATACTTGCCTTTCCTGCCACGAAGAAAGAACATTGTTGCAATTCCGCCAAACACTCCTGCAGACAAGATAGATGCTCCAACTATTCCATCAGCTGCAAATACGGGAGTGCCAGAACCTGTGGCGTCCTTTTGTGTTGCAATCTCTACTTTGATTCTAGAGTCTTTCATTCCTTCATACAGTCCCTTTTCAGAAATATCATACTGTGCAAAGGCTGGCTGTATCATAACTGCCATCAATGCAAGCGATATCGCTGCAAACAAAACAGATTGTTTTTGCATGAGAGTA
>Ga0008649_10000345_pt1 | contig 42139 bp, 42 predicted proteins | sample SaaInlV_130m_DNA_2_FD_66601 | JGI IMG/M metagenome (GOLD analysis project Ga0008649, IMG submission 66601) | Marine microbial communities from expanding oxygen minimum zones in the Saanich Inlet - SI037_S2LV_130m_DNA | ecosystem: Environmental > Aquatic > Marine > Intertidal zone ... | reverse complement strand
CTTTGCCCAATTAGCAATATCCATTAACTCTTTTTCTCGGGCATTCCAATCAATCTGCTTTTTTTCTTCCTCCCAAATACAAGCTCCACAGACACCATTATCATCAAAATAAATTCCTGGGCGTGTATCTGATTGAATACATTCATTACAAATTTTCATATTCCTAAATGTTATAAGATTCGTATAAGTCTTATTTAATTAAAAATATTTTCCTCTATTATTCTATCATGTTATCTTGAAGAGATTTTTTTCTTATTATTTGTCAAAGGAAGAATTATTATTTTATTTTGATTTGCAGATTGCAAAGAGGCAATAATTAATTCTAAGGATTTGTAACCATCATGTCCTGTACACATAGGTTTGTGTTTTAACAGTACACAATTTACCAAATTTTTAATTCCTAGTTGAATCGCAGACATTTTTGAATTTTTTATGTTTAATGATGAAGGAATTAAAGTCTTGTATACTACTCCGTTTTTTGTTGATATTTTTGAATAACAAATATTTTTAGAAGTTAAATTTAAAGTTAAACGCCCTAATGATCCTAAAATATCCATTTCAAGTAAACCATATTGTCTATAATCTAATGCGTGTAACACACATTCAACATCATTTTTAAATTTTAATATAATATTCAAATTAGGATCTAATTTATTTGATGAAGTATTTTTACTATATCTTGCATTTACAGAAACCGCTTCGCCAAAAAATAATCTTATAAGATCAAATATGTGAGAACCTGTATTAGAAATTCCTGAACCATAATAGATGTTAATTGATTGTATTGTGCCCAACTTCTTTGTTTGAATCAAATCTTTTAAAGTATGGAAAAATGGGTCAAATCGTCGTTGATGATCAATTAAAAGTATAACATTATTATCATTACATATATTAATTATTTTTTTTGCTGTGTGTAAACTATTGCTTATTGGTTTTTCAAGAAAAATTGCTTTTATTCCATGTTTTACTGCTTGTGTAACAAGTTCAAGATGAGTGTCTACTAATGTACAAATAGAAACACAATCTATTGTTTCATTCTCAAACATTTCGTCACTAGTTGTGTATAAATTATTTATATTGTATTTTTTTCCATATTTTTTTAATTTTTTTTGATCAATATCACATAATGCAATTAACTTTGTGTTGGAATTATTAAAATAAGAACCCGCATGTGTCATTATTGTTTTAGTTGTTTTATCATCAAAACCACATCCAATTCTACCACAACCAATTATTGCACATCTTAATTGTTTCAATATGTTAATCTGTAAGAATTAGGTAATAAATTACATTCTGTATCTTATGAATACTTTATTGGAAGAGATATGTTATCCGTAATCTTATGGTTCTAATTCTTTCTTTAATTTTCCTGGAACTCCTAGAAACATAGATAATTCTGGTACATTTTCTATTAATACAGTTCCAGCTCCAATTATAGACCATTTTCCTATGATTATCATTTGTTTCATTATTGTTCCAGTTCCAACATTTACACCTGTATGAATTACTGAATTACCATTAACGATAACCCCTGGATTAATCGTTACAAAATCTTGTAAAATACTGTCATGACCAATGGTAGAATTTATGTTAATGTGTACGTAATTTCCTATTTTCACATTAACCGTTATTATACAACCAGCTTGAATGATTGTGCCCTTTCCAATTTGAACAAAATCTGAATGGATCACTGATGGATGAATAATTGTGGCAAATGATACTTTTTGTTTTTCTAACTTATTTAAAATATTTTTCCTGGTTTTTGGATCACTAATTGCAATTACACACTCAACATCTTTAGCATCTTTTGTCAAAAACCAATCTAATCCACCAAGTATAGGAAATCCGTTCACTGATTTTCCATTAAGTAATTCATCTTCATCAATAAAACCTAAAATTTCATATCTTTTCAATTTTTCATTACAATCATGTAATGTCCATAAAACTTCTCTACCAAAACCACTAGCTCCAATAATCACAATTTTCGTTAACATATTATATTTTTCCTAAATTATTCATAGAATTAATTCATTTCTAGTTCAGTAGTCTTGTTATGATATTTGTTGTTCTCAATAAACCCTTACCATCTACTAGTTTATTACCCGATGAGGATATATTCCGTCGTTCTGAAACATTTTCCAAAATTCTATTCAAAGTCTGTTGTATGTTATTTGTTTTAAGGTTCTTCCATAAACCTAAATTTATTGAAAAACCTTTTCTCGAAAACTCTTTGGCGTATAATGTCTGGTGTTCTACAAGTGGAATACATAAAGTTGGGATTTTTTGAATAGCTAATTCAAATAAAGTACTACCTGCGTTGGATATGACAACATCTGATTTTACAAAATATTCCCATATGTTAGAAGGTGAATTAATGATAGAAATATGATTTTTAGTTTTAATTAATTTTTCTAATTTTTGTAAATCCCTATAAAATGGACCTGTGATTATTTGTACATTAACCTGTTTTAGGTTCATTATAGATTTTGTAATTTTCAAGGTTGATTGTTTAAAATCTGATCCTCCCATTGAGATCACAATACAATATTTTCTTTTGTGATTTATATCATACATTTTTTTTATATTATTATGAAATTCAAAATTAGATAAAAAATATTTTGAACCCAAAAATAATTTTGAATCTGCATTATTTATTTTGTAATTATGATATTTTTTTGTTATTGTAGAATTAAATAATAAATTTGCATATGATATTTTACACCAAACATCATCAAATTGTATTGTTTTAAATAAATTATTAGATAATTGTTTTAATAATTTTTCGCCATATTCTCGCATATCCACAATAATTGCATCATATTTTTTAGAATTCATTATTTTTTTGATAAATAGATGTTCCTTTTGATATGAAATTGATTTTGGAATTACACTGTATTGAAATTTATTTTTTCTAATTTCTTTGATTGCAATGCCATTTCTATTTATAATAAAAATAATATTAAATCCTTTTTTTCGAAGACTGTTAGCGATTAATATACATCTACTCATGTGCCCAAATCCTTTTTGTTCGTCAGTTATACAACGTATTAAGATCGTTTTTTGCTTCATGACAAACAAATCACAATACTAAATTATAATAATAATCTTAAAACATATCCCAACTTAGTAGGATGCCTTTCTTAGCATTTTTTATTATTGTCATACCTACTACTTTATCAAGCATAATTGGAGAAATTCCTGTTTCAGGTCTGATGATTGTTAACATAGATCTTTTTATTATTGTACCTTTGTTAATGTCCATTGAAGTTCCAATGCTTTTTCTCATTAATTTTTTGAATTTTTCTTCTGAAGGTGTTGGTATTGTCCTATGTTTTCCTAAAGATTTTTCAATTATTCTTATTTTGGAAACTAAATTGGTAAAGTCATTAATGTCTGCAGATAATTTTTGATCTGGTCCTTCCATATTTTTATCTAATGTAAAATGCTTTTCAATGATACATGCACCCAAAGAGACTGCAGCTAAACAAGATTCATTTCCAATTGTATGATCCGAATAACCAATAGGAACATCAAAAATTTTACTTAAGTATGGAATTGTATTAAGATTAGCATCTTCTATAGGAGTTGGATAACTTGCATTGCAATGTAATAATATGAATGGACAATTTTCTTTGCGTATTATTTCTACCACATTTGTAATTTCTGAAATTGTTGTCATTCCTGTAGATACTATCATTGGTTTTTTCATTTTTGCAATTATTTTTATCATCTCATGATTGGTGATTTCTCCTGATGCAATTTTGATAGTGTTTACATCAATATCTTTGAGTATCTGTGTAGATTTTTTTCCAACAGGCGTAGAGAAAAATTCTACATCATATTTTTTTGCATGTTTCATTAATTCTATATGTTGTTTTTTATTGAAAGATACCTTTTCAGCAAAATCAATAACTTCTGGATTGAGAACTTCGGAAAATAATTCTTCTGTAACTATTGTTTGAAATTTTACTGCATTTGCACCACATTTTGCGGCACTTTTAATCATTTTTTTGGCTATATTGATATCGCCATTATGGTTGATTCCAGCTTCTGCAACTATAAAAACAGGTTTTTTACTACCAATTTGATATTTACCTAACTTCAATATGCCACATTTTGCAGTATTCTCATATATTTCTTAGACAATTGCGTGTTTTTGATTAAAGAGTATGATATTAAAAATATGATTAGTTATTTTCATCAAAATATTCTGAAATGGAATCTACAAGATAATTTTTCTCTTCTAATGTCATGTTTGGATACATAGGTAAAGTTAAAACTTGTTCAGATATTTTTTCTGTGATTGGAAGCATACCTTTTTTCATGTTGAATTTTTCTTGATAAAATGCTTTAAGATGTATTGGATCAAAATAAACTTTAGAAAATATGCGTTTTTTTGATAAAAATCCCTGTAATCTGTCACGTGTTTTTTTATCAAATAATCTTATTGTATACATTTGATAGATATTTTTGTAACCTGGCAATGAATTAGGAATTTCAATTTGTGAATGTTTTAACAATCTTGATGATATATAATCGGCATTTTCTTGTCTCATCTTTATGATCTTGTCTAATTTATCTAATTGAGATATGCCTAAGGCAGCTGTAATTGAAGACATTCTCCAATTATATCCAAGTTGGACATATTCTGATTCTGAATTATTGTTAAAGTATGAACTCTGATCAATTCTGCCATGAGAACGAATTAGAGAAACTTTCTCATAAACTTCTTTTGAATTTGTCACAACTGCGCCTCCTTCTCCAGTAGTGAGTACCTTATTTCCACAAAAACTGAATATAGAAGAATCTGAAAAAGAACCAACTTTCCCCCCGTCTATTGAGGATCCTAATGCTTCAGCCGCATCTTCTATTACGAGAATGTTATGTTCATTAGCAATTTTTTTAATTTCCTGAATTTTACATGATAATCCACCATAATCCATTGGAACTATAGCTCTTGTTTGTGGGGTAATTTTTTCTATTATTGAATTAGGATCAAGACCAAAAGTTTCTTCTTCAATATCTGCAAAAACAGGATTTGCATTCACAAACAAAACTGAATTTACTGTTGATATGAATGAAAACGATGGAACAATTATGTCATCGTTATTTTTTAAATTATATGCCAAAAATGTTGCGTGTAATGCAGATGTACCTGAATTTAGGGTGATGCAATAATCACAACCCACATAATTTTTTATTTTATTTTCAAATTCAATGATTTCTGGCCCTATTGCCCATTCTGTTCCTCTCCGTATTATTTTTGATATAAGATTTACATCTTCATCATCCGTGTAAATCTTGTAAAGTGGTAATTTCCAATCATTAACAGGCTTATTATCCATAATTTGTTTTACAAATGTACACTCTTATTCTTTTCCAATTGATTATCATGTTTAATTAAAAAATTGTCTCATATACATTGATTAATTTTTTGTAAATGTTCTTCTGCAAGTATTTTAAAATATGTTTTATGACTTTGGAGAAAAGATTTCATCTTTGATTCTGAAATCTCAACATCTACTAAATGTCCTCCAAAAAAGAATTGTTCCGATATATCCATTCCAAATTTTGACCAATTAAATTCAAATGAATTATTATGAATGAAATCAACAAGTTTGTTAAGTTCTGATACGTTGATTTTGGTATTCAATGCTTTTTGTATAGCTGTTGGTAATTCTGCTATGTTTTTTATTTTGTATACTGATGATAAACTGTCATACAACACATCTGAGAAAACAATTGATGGTTTATTATAAAATGTAGCCTCTATACCGGCTGTGCTTGCAACACTAATAACTAATGAGGATTTTTTAATAATTTCATCAGATCTAACCGTTGGATGAATTAGTTTAACATTTGGCAATTCAAGGATTTTTTTATAATCTGAAATGCTTCTCCAAGAGCGTGTTTGTTGAAGGGGATGATCTTTTACATATAATTGGTAACCTACAGGTAATGATTTTATAATTTGTGTTATCAACTCTAATTGATTTGTGTAAAATGGAGTTGCTATAAGTAAAGTTGATTCAGGATCGGTTGACATTGGAAAAAAAATAAATGGTGTCTTGTTATCAATTTTATAAACACAATTTTTTCTAAGAAATAATTCTCGAGATCGAGTTATTGGTGAATATTTCAAAGAATGTAAAAGAACTTTAAGTTTTGTTCTTCCATAGTATGTGTAATGTGTTTTGGGATTATCATATTTTGTTAAAAGAAAGTTTAAAGCTGATTTCAAGAAACCAAAGTTTGATGTAGCAAATCTATTTCTAACTTCTACACCTTCTTCAAAAATATCATAATGATGAAGATATTTCTCTAATTCTTCTAGTGATCTTTCAGGTAAGTTCTCATTTGGATTATAAGCCATATCTAAGCTATCGGCATTTTCTGAAATCATAGATCGATTTCCAAATCTGCTTGGTGTTAAAAGAAGTACTTTAACCCCTCTTTTTTTACACATTAAGTAGAATAATTGATCATGATGAAAATTTGGAATAGGCATAACTAGAAAGTCTGGTTTGGCTTCATCAAGAATGTTTTCAAACAATCTACATTCTTGTTCTAATATGCACATAACCTCATCTACATTAAATTTGTAAAATTCATTGAAATTATAAAAAATTCTTTCATTGTATGCAAGTAACCATAAATTTATGTCGTATTTTTCTTCAATTGATTTTAGATATGATAAATCAGCTTTTTTATCTGTAATTATATGATCATGGTAAAACCAAGTTTTTGTAAAATTAACAATCTTTTGTTGTTGATAAAATTTTTTTGGCTTATTCGTTACATCTACTATTGCAGAAAATTCACCATTATGTTTTTCTTGCATAAATTTGGCTATGCCAAAATACATTAAATCATAAATCCAAAAAATAATTTTATCACTCAATACATTCACATTTTATTAAGGATCAATAAAAAGTCATATATTGATTTTATCTATTAGGTATTTTTAATTACTATCTAAATTAAATTCATTTTCAATTAATTGAAAAACTATGATAATTCATTTTTATTTTCAATTATTTTATGAATTGCACTAACTACATCTTGCATATCTTCAATTGTAGCTGGAGGTCTACAAATCATTGTATTCACAAGTTCTTTTTCGTATAATAATTCAGCAACAGGACAAATACCTTTTTCATATTTTACATTTCCCTGGTAATGTTTGAATGCAAATGCTCTTTTTTCTAAATAAAGTGGACTAAGATAGAGTGGTTGAACATAACCTGCGGCACATGGAATTCCTTCTGCCTTTAAAGCATCACAAAATAGATTTCTAGGTATTCCTATTTTATCTTCGTCATAAGACATTCCAAATACCCAGTAGACATGTTTCACATAATCATGTTGTACATGCGTTAAACCCTCAATTTTATTTACTTCATTATGTAGATAAGTTCCTAGTTTGTTTCTCTCGTTGTTCAAATAGTCTAATTTGGCAAGTTGTGCTATTCCTAAAGCTGCTTCAAGTTCAGTCATACGATATCCCCAACCCAAAAATTCAGATTTGTATGAACGATCTTTCAATGTAGGAACAATCATTTCACCATGGTTTCTAACCATTTGTGCAATTCTAGCAATATTTTCATCATCTGTAATTAGCATACCTCCTTCACCTGTCATCATATTTTTTGATTCTTGAAAAGAGAATATTCCACAATCTCCAATAGTTCCAACTGTTTTTCCTTTGTATTGTGCTCCTGGAGATTGTGCACAATCTTCAATCACCGCAAGATTATTTTTTTTTGCAAATAGCATTATTTCATCCATTTCACAAGAATTACCAAATAGATGAACTGGAATTATTGCTTTACTTAATGGACTTAAAACATTTTGTAATTTATTAGGATCTAGACAAAATGTATCTCGTTTAACATCTGCAAAAACAGGTATAGAATTATGCATAAGAGCTGATGTAGCAGTTGATGTAAATGTAGTTGGAGGTACAATTACCTCTTCTCCGGGTGAGACTCCAACAGATACTATTGCAGCATGAAGAGCCGAAGATGCTGAGTTGAATGCAACTGCAAATTTTGTTTTCATTTTTATTGCAAATTTTTCTTCAAATTCTCTAATTTTTTTTCCTCCTAGAAAATGTTCACCTGGTGATGCTACAAATGTGGATATGTTTCCACTGTCTAACACTTCTAAGACTTGTTTTTTTTCTTCATCTCCAATTATGGGATGTTTTGGAAAAGGCAATGTTCGTATTTTTTGTCCACCTTTAAGTGCAAGTTTTGCCAATTACATCTATTTTTAAAGTTATCTTATAATTGTTTTTTTAGATTAGTATGATTTAATCCAATTTAAAGAAAATTAATTTAGTCAAAAATTTAACATGAAAATCTGTACTGATTTAGAATTTGTAAATAGTATATTGAAATACTTGTAGAAAATATATTGTTATGATGGTTGATCTAAAGTTAAAACTTGTTTCAAAAATAGATTATGAATTCTTATATGAATTATTGAAAGAACGTGATGACAAAATGAATATTTCCCATAAAAAAATGCCTACATTCAATCAACATGTAAAATTTGTAAATTCAAAACCATACTCAAAATGGTATGTTATTGTATTGAACAACCAGAAGATAGGTTCTATCTATATTACTCAAATAAATGAAATAGGTATTTTTCTAAAAAAAGAATTTCATAAAAAGGGTTTAGGAGATAAGATATTACAATTATTAATGCAAATGAATCCAAAAGATAGATATCTTGCTAATGTAAATCCTCAAAATAAAAAATCTATTGATTTTTTTAAAAAAAATGGATTTAATATTATTCAACACACTTATGAACTTACAATTGAAAAAAATAAATAAAAAAATGGCAAAAAAAATTAAATTGTTTGATCCTGTGGTAGATGAAGAAGATCAAAAAGCAGTTGACAAAGTTTTAAAAAGTCATTTTTGGGCATCAGGTACAGGTACAGGTAATGTATTTCAATTTGAAGAAAAATTCAGAAAATATGTTGGTGCTAAAGATTGTGTAGCTGTAAACAGTGGAACTGCAGCACTTCATCTAGCTGTACTGCTTTCAGATGTTAAAAACAAAGAAGTTATCATTCCATCACTTTCTTTTACATCTACAGCTCATGCCGTGTTATATAATGGCGGTAAACCAATTTTTGTAGATGTAGATCCACAAACATTATGTTTAGATCCTAATATGATTAAGAAATCAATCACAAAAAAGACAAAAGCAATTTTACCTGTTCATTTCGGAGGTCTCGCAGCAAATATTGATGAAATTGATTCTTTATGTAAAGAACACAATATCACACTGATTGAAGATGCAGCACATGCAGCAGGTACAAGTTATAAAAATAAAAAAATTGGCACTCATGGAAACTTAGTTTGTTTTAGCTTTCATCCAGTCAAAAATTTAGCAATGCCTACAGGTGGTGCAATTTTATTAAATGATAAAAATAGCAGAAAACAGAAAGAGATTTTAAAATCTCTTAGATGGTGTGGGATTTCAAATAGAAAAGATACAACATATGATATTTCACATCTTGGTTGGAATTATTACATGAATGAATTTTCTGCTGCAATAGGTATATCACAATTAAAAAAATTAGATAAACAAAATAAAAAAAGACAAGATATTGCCCAAAAATACTCTAAAAATATTCAAGATTTAACTAAAATGCCATTTGATAAAGAGTGTTCATATCATTTTTATTGGATACAAGTAAAAAATCGGAATAAATTCATGAAGAAAATGACTGAATATGGAATAGAAACTGGAATACATTACAAACCCATACATGAAATGACTTTTTATAAAAATTCAACTAAACTTCCAATCACTGAACAAGTTGGAAAACAAATAGTATCATTGCCAATTCATCCAAATTTGACTGATAATGATGTAAATAAAATCATAAAATTAACAAATCAATTTTCATGTTGATCTAACAAATCAATAATAATTTGTTACACCTTCACCTATTTTGACATCTGTGCCTGACTTTTTCCCATTAATTTCTTTTAAAAATCTGGCTTCAACTCCTCTACTTTTATTTCCAGGCCTTAACACATCAAAATTAATTCCTTCTTGTAAGACTTCATCTTTTGAAATATCTTTTATTGCTTGTATAGATCTAGTTGCAAATTGTCTTAAATCCTGTTCTTCATCTAGTATAGTTTTTTTACTATTTCCTTTTGCTACATCAGCTAAACGTATAGATTTGATCATTAATTTTAATTCTGAAGGAATTAATGCAAAGCGATGATCTGGTCCTGGTAAATTTCTATCTAAAGTGAAATGTTTTTCAATTATATTAGCTCCTAAACCTACGGAAATTAATGGTGCGATTAATGGATCTGTACTATGATCTGATAAACCAATAGAAACATTATATCGTGTTCTCATTTCAGGTATTGTTGTTAAATTCAATGTATCAATTGGGGCTGGATATTTTGCAGTGCATTGTAATAATACAAACTTAGCATTTTTTTCTTTAAGTAGTTCTACAACAAAATCAATATCTGTATAATTAGATGCACCAGTTGAAATCAATAAAGGCTTTTTACATTCAGCTAAGTATTCTAATAACCTAATATGATTTATTTCATATGAAGCAATTTTATGAATTTGAACATATGGATCTATGTGTTTTGCATCTTCAATTGAAAATGGTGATGACATAAACAATATGTTATTTTGTTTACAGTATTCTGCAAGTTGAGGAATCATCTCATATGGCATTTCATGTTTAGCAAAAATTTCATTAATATTTTCTTTAATTCCATGCTCTTCAAGATATTTTGTTGTTCCTGCATTTGATGCATAAACTGTTTTTGATCTAAATGTTTGAAATTTAATAGCATCAGCACCTGATTTTGCAGCTACGATAATCATTTCTTTTGCTTGTTTCAAATCATCTTCATAACTACCCTTTTTCCAATTAGATCCCGCCTCTGCAATCACAAAAGTATGATCTAAATTATCTAAATCAATCAATGCACTAGTACATTTTATGTGGTTAATAAAATATTTTCATTTTAACACAAATCTAGACCTAATTGATTTTGAATGTACGTGATAACCATTCGTTTTCAATTAATAATTTCTTTTGAAATAATATTTTTCTAAATTTTAGGTGAATCTATATTATGAAAACCAACATATTTTGAATTAATTTCATTTAATTCTTTATTTTTATTTAATAATTCTAAAATATCATTCATACCGAAAACTTTGTTAATTTTATATAAATTTTGATAAATTTTTTTGATAAATTCATAATCTTCTTCATAATCTACAGTCCATCTAAATTTTGAAAGATCATTTTCATTTTCAATATTTAATATTCTAAAAGATTCGGGATTTTTAGTTATGTAGAAAGGAAACCATTCTCTAAGTTCAGGTTCTTTTATCTCTTGCCACATTTTTTTTAAAATTTCAAAAGAGAATAATTCAATATCAAGACCATGAGGAAATGTTCTATATTGACAATTTGTAATTATATCATATTTTTCATTTTCATTTAAATAATTAGATATTATTTTATCAACCATTGATGGATCAACAAGTGGACAGTCTCCTGTAATTCTGATTATGGCAGAAGCATCATAAAAAAGTGCGGTTTGATAAAGTCTATCTATCAAATCTACCTCTTTACCAACATAAATTGGAATATTATTTTCAACCGCAAATTTTTGTATTTCCAAATTTTTTTCTTGTTCTCCTGTGGAAATTACTACTTCGTCAAGTAATTCACATTTAGAGAGTCGATTATGTATGTGCCATAGCATTGGTTTTCCTAGTATCTCTAAGAGAACTTTATTTTTTAGACGACTTGAACCCTGTCTTGCTTGAATTATTCCTATTATTTTCATTTTTAGTAATTAATTTGATTCATTCTCTAATAAACTATCTACCTAAATTATTTTTCAATTAATTCACAATTAATAAATAGAAACAGTTGATATGCGAAAAATAGTTCTAATGAAAATTTGTAAGAAATGTGTACAACCTGATACTAGACCTAATCTTTATTTTGATGATAATGGTGTCTGTGGAGCTTGTATTTGGGAGGAAGAAAAAAAGCAGATTGATTGGAATGCCCGAGAAAAAGAGTTAATGGATATTGCTAATTGGGCAAAGGAAACTACAAAAAGCAATTATGATTGTGCTATAGGAATAAGTGGCGGTAAAGACAGTACTTTACAAGCTCTTGTAGCTCGAGACAAATTAGGATTAAGATGTTTGCTAGTAAACAGTGAACCTGAAGGTATAACTGATCTTGGCAGACATAACATTGAGAATTTAAAGAATTTAGGATTTGATGTAGTGTCTATGCGTCCAAACCCAAAAATCATAAAAAAATTGATGAAAAGAGATTTCTACAAATATCTTAATCCTGTTAAAATTACAGAATATTCTTTATGGTCTTCTGTGTATATTGTTGCTGAAAAATTTGATATTCCACTTATCATTCAAGGAGAAAATCCAGGATTGACGCTTGGAACAAGATTAACTGGTGTTGGTACTGACTCAAATGCATTAAAAGCAAATGAGTTGAATACTTTATCAGAAGATTGGCATGAATACTTGGAAGTTGATGGAGTAGAAGAAAAAGATCTTTATCTATTTCATTATGACCGAAACAAACTTGAAGAAAAAGGTATTCGTGGAATTTGGTTACAATATTACTTTAAGGAATGGTCTTTTAGAGGAAATGCAGAATTTTCTAAAAAACATGGTCTCAAATGGCGTGAGAATTTTGATCCAAATTCAATTGGAGCATATATGCCATTTGCACAACTAGATACAGATTTAACTCAAGTGAATCAAATGTTGAAATATATAAAATTTGGATTTGGTCAATGTGTAGATCATACGTGTTATGATATACGAGATGGTTTGATGACACGAGATAAAGCAATAGAAGTAGTTAAAGAATATGATGGAAAATGTGCGCCAGAATATATTACAAAATTTTGTGATTATTTAGAAATAACTTTAGAAGAATTCTGGAAAGTTGCCAATTCATTTAGAGGTCCAATGTGGAAAAAAGATGAAAATAATAATTGGCATAACACATATTGGGATTTTCTACAATAGATAAATCATAATTTATTAGAAATAAATAACAGTATGTTATTCTGATGTTAAAAATTTGGAAAAGGATTTAGATGCGTTACCATGATTAACTAGATATGTCATTAAGAAATTTTTTCCATTTTTTGATAATTCATTACGAAAATCATTATTAAATAAAATTTCATCTAAATTTTTTTCAAGATCAGATTGATCAGACAATGAAACAACAGCATTGTCCTTTACATATTGAAAATTAAAGAAATTCCCATCTAAAATTATATTCATAGTAGGTCTATTCATAATCAAGGATTCTAAAATTACTGTAGATGGATCAAAGCCTTCAGGAGAAATATTAACCAAAATATCGCATTTTTCTAATAGAGTAACAATAGGTTTGAGTTGATATACAGGTATTGTGGAATCTATTTCTTTAAATAAAATTTTAATATCATCATTATGTGCATCTTGACCAGGATGTAATTTTACAATAACTTTTACATTATCAAATTTTTTTACAGAATAACAAAATTTTTTGATTAAATTTTCAAATTTAATATGCAAAGAGGTTCCAGTTTGACCAGAAATTTCGGTGATAGGGTGTATAGTAAGTAGAATAGTTTTTTGTTTAGAATTAAAAGGTTTAATTTTAAAAGAAGAGTCATGTTTAGGACTACCTGTAACTAATATTTTTTCAGGATCAAAATTATGTTGTGAAATAAGATATTGTTTTTGGACATCACCCCAAACTGCAATTTTGTCACGTAATAATGGATACATACTGAGTACATCATATCGTGTTATTTCTTTAGTATAATTAGCAAATCCATGCTCTAACATTATGGAAGAAATTTGATTGTTATTTACATCTAAAACAATTTTTTCTGTTTCCCCAACTACATTAAGTGAAGATATGCAACTAATGTTAGTTTGATTTAAAAAATTTTTAGATATGTAAATAAAATTAATGTATTCTGTTAATCGTTTCCTATATGTTTCTACAAACATATCTTTTACAGGAATCCAAAAAGAATAATTTTCAATAGAAAATATCTTAGAAAGAAAATCATCATCATTCCATATTTCATCTAACTTTTGCTGATATTTTTTAACAATTGATATAATTTCATTTTTTTCTGAAAGAGTAAGAATTTTTTTAAGATTAGCTATTTTACAATTAGTTTGATTTAAAATTTTAATAGATTCAAAATTCCATATAGCTGATCTACGTCTATTTAACAATACTATATTGTGATTTGTGTTTCCAAGTTCTTTTAAAAGATCTTTATACGTAGAAGGATTAAATTCTAACAAAAGAATTGTTTTTCTTTTATTGTTAGTATCAAACCAAAGATTCAAAGTTGTAGCAAATGTTAATTCTAAAAGATTTTTAATTTTATTGTAAGTAGAACGGGAAAGTTGAAAAGATATAGGAATTTTTCCTAAATTAAACTTAATTTCAATATTATCCCAAGCTAAAGAATATTTTGTATCATCTGACTGTATTTCTAATTTAATTTGTTTATTAACTATCAAAGGTTTGATGAGTTTTGAAAAATAGGAGTTAGTAATTATTTTAGTTGGTGTTTCTTTTTCCAAAATTCTTTTAATATTAAGAAAATCACATATAGTTTTTATTAAAAAAATATGTAATTCGGCAGTGTCTAATGCTCCAAAAATATTAACGTCTTTAAAACAGAAGTTATTTGTAACAGAATTTTGTTTATACCAATCATACAAAAATGTAGTTGTATCAAACGCTTTGAATCGATCAGTTTCACTGAGAAAGTCTTCCGCTACTTCATGTGAAATTTGTTCTTTAGTTAGAAGTTTATGAACGTGGATATCAAATGAATAAATCTTAGTTTCCATAGATTTTTTCAAATCTTGTAGTTTTAGATCGTTGACACTATTCACTAAGACTAATGTATTTACCAATTAACTATCTAAAAGAGAATTTGTTTATTTATCTAATGGTAGATATCTACACATTAATGGACTAAATTTACAAGGTTTTTTATGACGGTGTAAAAAACATGGCACTGTGTTTAAAGGAAAAACAGTATTAATTACAGGAGGAACAGGAAGTCTTGGAACAGCATTAACTCAAAAACTTCTTAAAATGAAAGTAGGTAAAATCAGAATTTTCAGCAGAGATGAATGGAAACAAACAAACATGAAATCTCAATTTCCAGATAAACGTCTTAGATTTCTGATTGGAGATATTAGAGATGGGGAGAGATTAAACAGAGCGATGGAAAATGTGGATATTGTTTTTCATACAGCAGCATTAAAACAGGTTCCAGTAGCAGAATACAATCCTTTTGAATTTATTAAAACAAATGTAAATGGAACACAAAATGTGATAGATGCATGTTTGGATAATGATGTCCAATTAGCTATAGGTATAGGAACAGACAAAGCAGTATCACCATCTAATACATACGGTGCTTCAAAATTATTAATGGAAAGGTTATTCATAGGTGCGAATTTTTACAAAGGAAATCACAAAACAAAATTTGTTTGTGTGAGATATGGTAATGTTTTAGGAAGTAGGGGTTCAATTTTACCTATTTTTGTAGAAAATATTCTTTCTAAGAAAAAAGCACCAATAACAGATCCTACTATGACTAGATTTAACATTACAATTAATGAAGCAGTTAATCTTGTTTTAAGAGCTGTTCAATACGGAAAAGGTGGGGAAATATTTGTTCCAAAACTTAAAGCGTTTACAGTAAATGCCATGAAAGATGCGATAATTGATTTAGTAGATGTTAAAGCAAAGGCGGTAAGAATCCCAGTAAGAGCTGGTGAAAAATATCATGAATCAATGATAAGTAAACACGAACTTATGAATACATATGAATCAAATAAGGATTACATTGTTTACAATTACGGTGGAGAAGGTTTGGATGTAAAAAGAAAGATTCCATATAAGAAAACTAAATTGAAAGAAGAATATTCTTCAGACGAAGCTGAATTACTTACAAAAGAAGAAATTAAAGAAATTATAATAAGAGAAGGTTTGATAAAAGAAAGCTTACCAGATAAGTACGTAGTAAATACAATTTAGTTTTTACATTTCACCATTTATTCCAATCGTAATCATCAAATGTGACATTTTCCATTTCGTTATCATTTGGACGCCATGCAATATTGGTAAGTGTTAAGATTCTTGAGGTTGAGTTTGAGATGTTAATGTGTGCAGATGGAATATTTTTAGGAACAAGGATCATTACAGGATTTTCTGCATCAGATTCAATTTCTTCATATCCTTTATCAGTTTTAATAATAAAGACAACTTTACCATGAATACATGTAAAATAACTATCTCTTTTTTTATGGAGATGTGGGCCTTTTATTTCTCCAGATTCAACTGAACTAACATAAACCATTTTAGGTTCATTTTTAATAATCTTATCATAATCTCTCCAAATTACTGTTAAAGATCCATTTACATGTGAATCATGGATATCCTTAGTAGAATGTTTATCTAATTTGAAAATAGTTGGCACATCTTCCATATTTTAGAAGATAATTGGGATAATAAAAATATGAATGGCAAAAATTATTCATATTAGAACATTTTTTAACATAAACAGTATCTGAATCATATTGAAATTACTGGTTACTGGAGGTTTGGGTTTTATCGGGAGTAATTTTATCTTAAAAATGTTAAAAGAAAACAATGACTTAGAAATAATCAATATTGACGATAAACTATATGGTTCAAATATAAAAAGTCTAGAAAAAATTGAAAAATCAGACAAATATGAATTTGTTAGAGGTAACATTACAAATAAAGAAATTCTAGAAAAAATAATTCCTAAATGTGATGCTGTGATTAACTTTGCTGCAGAATCTTTTGTAGATAGAAGTATATCAAATGCAACATCATCTTTTGATTCTAATCTTAAAGGAATTTTTATTTTATTAGAATTAGTAAAAAAATACAAAAAAAGATTAATTCAGGTTTCAACAGATGAAGTTTTTGGAAGTTTAAATAAAGGAAGTGCAAATGAAATTTCACGTTTTAATCCGTCTAGTCCATATTCAGCAACTAAAGCAGGAGCTGAATTATTGATAAAGTCATATTTTGTAACATATGATTGTAATTGTATCATTACACGATGTACTAATAATTATGGACCAAGACAATTTCCTGAGAAACTAATTCCAAAAATAATTCTTTTAGCAGAACAAGGAAAAAAAATTCCAATTTATGGAACAGGTACTAACATACGGGATTGGATTTTTGTAGAAGATCATTGTGATGCAGTGTTCAATGTATTAAATAATGGTAAAGCAGGTGAATCATATAATATTTCAGCAGATAACGAAATCGATAATATTTCAATTGTAAAAAAAATTCTTTCCTTAATGAATAAATCAGAAGAACTAATAGAATTTGTAGAAGACCGTCCAGGTCATGATTTTAGATATAGTATGGATTCTTCTAAGATTAGAACTGAATTAGGTTGGGAAAATAAAGTGAAATTCTATAATGGTTTAAAAAATACGGTTGATTGGTACCTTTCAAACAAAGATTGGTGGAAAAATATAGTTAAAGACTCTCTAAATCAGACGCCTTGGAAAAATCAATCTTAAATTATTAATATTAATAAAAAGCCATCTTCATATGAAAGGAATTCTTCTACATGGGGGTCATGGAACTAGATTAAGGCCACTGACTCATACGGGTCCAAAGCAACTACTCCCTATTGCAAACAAACCCATGTCAGAATATTGTATTGAATCTATGAAAGAAACAGGAGTCAAAGACATTGTAATAATCATAGGCGGTATTGGTTCACAAAAAGTAAAAGACTATTATGGAAATGGAGAAAAATTTGGGGTCAACATAAGTTATATTCATCAAGATTTTCCTCGTGGGATCTCACATGCAATTAGTTTATGTGAAAATTTTATTGGTAATGAAAAATTTCTTGTTTTCTTAGGAGATAATATTATTCAAAAATCAATAAGCGAATTTGGAATGGAATTTGAAAAATCTAATGCTGCGGCGTCAATTCTTTTATGTGAAGTGGATAATCCCAGTAGATTTGGAATTGCTGACATTGAAAATGGAAAAATTAAAAAGATTGTTGAAAAACCTAAAGAACCTCCAACAAATTTGGCAGTGACTGGAATTTATTTTTTGACACCAGTAATTTTTGATATAATTAAAAGATTAAAACCATCTTGGAGAAATGAATTGGAAATCACAGATGCATTAGATATGTTATTGAATGAAAATCATGAAATTACTTACAACATGATTACTGATTACTGGAAAGATACAGGTACTCCTGAAGATATAATTCATGCAAATAAAACCATTTTAGAAAATTTAACTGCAGATTTTAGAGGTAAAAAGGAATCTACAGTGGCTATGAAAGGTAATGTGTCAGTTGGGAATCATACTTTGATCAAAAATGGAGTAAAAATTAATGGTCCAGTGATAATTGGAAGTAATTGTGAAATTTATGGTAATACCGTAATTGGGCCAAATACAAGTATTGGTAATGGGTGTATTATTTCAGGAGGAAAAATAAAAGATTCTATAATTATGGATGATTGTGAAATTGGAAAAAATGTGAATATAAAAAATAGTATAATTTCATCAAATTCAAGCATAAAACAGAATGATATTCAAGATGAACAAATTTTTCTTTTAGGAGAAGGAACAAAAATATTATTTTAGTTATTTTTGATTGATGTGTTTTTTAATATAAAAGAAATTGAATTTGATAAGATATGATTAGTGAACAAGAAAAACCGCTCATAAGTGTCATAATTTTAAATTATAATGCAGGAGATTTATTGATAAATTGTGTAAATTCTGTTTTTAAAACAAATTATAAAAATTATGAGGTAATAGTAGTAGACAATGTTTCTACAGATTATAGTCACAAGAAATGTAAAGAAAAATTTGAAAAGATTCAACTAATTGAAAATTTAGAAAATTTTGGATACTGTGAAGGAAATAACATAGGAATTAGAAAAGCAAAAGGAGAATTTGTAGTAATATTAAATCCAGATACAATTGTTGACCCTAACTGGTTAGATGAATTTTTGAAAGCATATTCAAAATTTGGTGATGGTCTTTATCAACCAAAAATTCTTTCACTTTATGAAAAAGATGTGTTGCAAAGCACAGGAAATATGATGCATCTTTTTGGTTTTGGTTTTGCAAGAGATAAAGGAATTATAGATAAAAAACAATCTAAAAAAATAGAGAAAATTGGATATGCTTCTGGTACATGTCTTTTTACATCATCTAAAGTTTTAAAAAAAATAGGATTACTTGATCCTTTTCTATTTCTTTATCATGATGACTTGGATTTGGGGTGGAGAGCAGCACAAATAGGAATTAATTCTTATTTTGTTCCAAATGTAATAATTTTACATGCTGAAAGTTATATTTTAAAATGGAGTTCAAAGAAATTTTATTGGTTAGAACGTAATAGAAAATATTGTCTTTTAACCCATTTTTCTAAAGATACATACAAAAAAATGAGATTTAGTCTATTATTAGTTGATTTTTTAGTATGGATTTTTTATATTTCAAAAGGATTTGTAGGCGCTAAAATTAAAGCAGAGATAGACATTAATAAAAACAGAAAACATATTGAAGAAAAATATTTTGAATTAGAAAGTAAAAAGATTATTCACGATTATGAATTAATTAAAAATTTTCCTGATAAAATTTTTGTTCCAAAAAATGTTACTAAAGGTAACATCAATAATTTTTTTAATTCAATACTTGAGAAATTAAGTAAAAAAGCGAAGGCTAAGATTTTTCAAAAAAATTAATTGATTAGTTCTGAAATAACAATAGCAATAGCATAATCTTTTTCATGACTAATAGATGCACGAAAAATATATTTTTTTTTAGAATTCAATAATTTGATATTAGGTTTAGATTTTTTATGAGAAGTTATAATTTTAGAAATATAGATATTTTCATTAATGGATTTTTTCACAGCCTCCTTTAAAGCAAATTTTCCAGCAAAATGAGAAGATGATTCCTTGTATTTTAAACAATAATCAATTTCCGATGGTTGAAAAATTTTTTTATATAATCCAGGATTTTTTTCATATGAAATTTTTCCAAAATCAGATATGTGAGTCATATCTATTCCAATTCCAAGTTTTTCGATCATTTTTTTATCTGACAATAACTTTGGCCACACCATCAATTAAACAAGTTCCAGATTCATTTAGAATGGAAGTAGAAATAGTGATAATTCTTGTTGAATTACTCTTCTCAGTCACCTCACCTATCACTTGAATCTCATTATCAATATAACAAGGCGAACGAAAATTTAGAGATTGTGAAAAATAAAGAGAGTTTTTTCCAGGTAATTTCATGCCAATTAATTGTGAGAAAAAAGTAGCTAGTAGCATTCCATGTACAATTCTTTTTCCAAATATACTTGAATCTGCATATTCATCATTCATATGTAAAGGATTCAAATCTCCAGAAAATTTGCTAAATTCATCAAGCATAGATTCAGTGATTTTTTTTGAAAAGATTTCTTTTTGTCCAATAAAGATATCATTAAATGAAATTTCATTTGCATTTTCAGTCATTAAGATTTACACCGTGGTTTTGTAAGTGACGTTTTATGTCAGATATGTTTTTGACATCCATTGCTTCATCAATAGAAAATTTAACATCAAAATTGGTTTCTAATTCATCTAACAAAACATATCCATTAAAGGATGTCCAATTTGAAATGGAAGAAGGGCTTGATTCATCGTTAATTTCTTCTATGTTGGTGTTCATCACTTTTGAGATTATTTTATATAATTTTTCAGACATTATTTTACTCTTAAAGTTAAAAATTCAGGCATATTGAAAGGTGTTTCTATATTATATATCCAAAAATCGTTTTCTTTAAAAAATTTAGAATCTGGAAGTAAATTTTCTATTGGTTTATTTTTTGTTGTGGGAATAAATTTGGCTTTAAGTCTTTTTACATTATTTTTTCTGGCTTCATTTATTATGTAATACAGTATAGCTTTCTCAATTTCACGCCCCATAACTCTACAACTAAGAAGAAAAGTATCTAAAAACCATTCATCAGAATTAGTTTTTTCAATTATAAATACACCAGTAATTCCATTATCACCAAATTTATCTCGTATTTGTGCACAGCCTACCAACATTTTATCTTCTTCAGAGAATTTTTTTATTTCTTCTTCCTGATATCTTTTTGTAGTAAGGTTGAATTGATTTGTTTTCATAGTAAGTTGAGAAATTCTTGGGATAGTAAAACTGTCTGATTTTTTAATATCTATTTCTAAATTTAATGTTTTTAGGAATTCAATAAGATTAGTTGAGGATTTTTTAGATTCACTTCTTTGTTTTTGTTGAACATACATTTTTCCACGATTAATATCTTCATTTGTTACCTGAAATACGCTAAAATCATGTAATGATTGAATCACTTCAGAATATCGTGATGGATCATGAGGAAGATCTGGAGTAGTTATCTCAGGCATATTTTCTTTAATGAATTCTCTGTTGACAGGATCATCATCAAAAAATACAAAACTGTCTAATCCTAAGTTTAGTTCTTCTGAAATAGATTTCATATTTGATACTTTATCATCCCAATTAATTTTCATACAAGCAAAATCATCTTCTTTTAAAATCATGTGCGGATGTTCACGGATAACCTGAATAGCATCATCAAAATTATTTTTACTATTTATTGCAAGTATTATTCCTCTTTGAGATAAAGCTTTTAGATATTTTTGAAATTCCATGAAAGCATTTCCTGGAGGTTGAGGACCTAAGCGAATTCCATCAAAACCATCTTCACCTACAATTCCTCCCCAAAGTGTATTATCAAGATCTAAGACAATACATTTTTTTGTTAAGCCAAGAAAAGATATGACATAGGGAATTAATTCATTTGCCAAATGAGGAATATAATCAAGTGAAATTTTAATATCACCAAAAAGATAATTTTGAAAATTAAAGACATTATTTTCTCCATGTTTGATCACAAATTTAAAAAAATCAAATACATGAACAGAATTCATCTCAATTACTTTATCCTTAAGTTTTTTATTAAAATCAATAATAGCATCGTGAAAACTATAATTTGTATTCATTTCTGCAATTCCATGAGGGGAATAATGTGGTAATCCTAAATTTGTTATTATGAGTTTTGAAGTAGAAATTTCATTGAATTTTTCAATTAAGTTTAATAATTCATTAATTTTTTCATCGACAAAATTTTTTCTTTCTGATTTTGTTATAGAATATGGAAAATGGAATAAATCACCAAAAATACTTCTTGTGTCTAAAATTAAAAATGTTAGATCAGGTGAAAAACTATATAGATTACTTTTTCTATCTAGAATTTCTTGATTGTATTGATTATATCCAGCAACATATGTGGAACCAGAAATTTGTTTTTGTGAACATTTGACTTTGAGTGATTCAGCTAATCCATTAATTGTAAAGCTTGATAAAATTGCTAATTTAATTTTATTTTTGTAATCATTAATTTCTATTTTTTGAGAATCCAAAATATATTCTGAGAGAGGTTTTTCATTATCCATTATTTCAAATATTGTAATTTAACCTTAAATATTTACTAGATGGGTATATTTCGAACAAAATTGACTAATTTTTTCTTCATAAGCCTTAAAGCCAAAAACTAATTTTTCATAGTGAATTAGATGGAAAAATCTGAAGATATCTTCTCAGTTAATGAACAAGAAGTGATGGAATATTATGATCTTAAAGGCTCTTCAGGCAAGATAAAATTAAAATTAAAAATGCTACGATCTTGGATTTTACATTATATTGCATATTCATCTCCTTTGTCATATTTTGTAATTAATACACAAAGATCACGAGGGGTAATAATTGGAAAAAATTGTCATCTATCACCATATGTGTTAATAGATTTAGTATATCCAGAGCTAGTCAAAATTGAAGACAATGTTACCTTAGGTTCAAATTCAATGATTTTTGCACACATCAACCCAACTGCAAATCTTAAGTTAAAAAAAACTCACTATCCAAGAAAAGTTGCTAAAGTTACAATCAAATCAGGTGCAGTTATCAATCCAGGAGCAATAATTACTGCAGGTGTGACAATTGGAAAAAATTCAATAGTTTCAGTGGGCAGTGTAATTTTTGAAAATGTGCCTGATAATTGTGTAGTCTTAGGAAATCCTGCTAGAGTGGTAAAAAAACTTGATTTGGAAGATGAATAAATTAAAAAAATATTGTTTCGTTAAGAATGTGAGAAAGAATTGAATTTACTTGGAATAGATTTTGAAGATTGGTTTCATCCAGAATTAATCCAAAAAATGTTAACAAATGAGGAAAAAAAACCTAAGGTAATTCAAGGAATTGATAAAATTATTGAATGGTTAAATCACCATGATACATACGCAACATTTTTTGTTGTTGGAGAATTATTAGAATATCAACCAGAAATTCTAGATAAAATTATTGAAAATGGTCATGAAATAGGATTTCATACCATGCATCATACAAGATTAGACACAATAGGTTTTGAAGATAAATTTAAAGAAGAAATAAAAACATTTGAGAAAATTACATCTGGTAGATCTAAAGGATTTAGAGCTCCTACTTTTTCATTAAATCAATCAAGTAAGTGGTTAATTGATGTTTTAGAAAATAACAAATATCAATATGATAGCAGTGTTGTTCCAGCAAAAACTAGTATGTATGGATTTCCTAATGCGCAAAAAAAGCCTTACAAAATAAGCAGTAAATCATTAGAACATGAAGATCCTGAAGCAAAAATTATTGAATTTCCAATACTTGTAACTAAATTCTTAGGTAGAAAAATTCCAGCAGGGGGAGGATTCTATGTTAGAATATTACCACAAAAAATCATTACAAATGCCATAAAGAATTATGAAAAAAACAACATCCCAGCAGTTTTCTACATTCATTCTTGGGAGTTAACACCAGAATACATGCCTAGAATAAAATTATCACCAAAAGATAATTTTATCACTTATCATAATATAGAAAAAACATTATCAAAGATGGATAAAATATTAAATGAGTTTTCTTTTACATCATTTGAGAGATTTCTTAAGAGTGGTTAGTAGATTGGAAAAAATTAAGAGTGTTTTGAATACCAGTTTTAAGATCAACTTTAGGTGTCCAACCTAAATTTTTTAATTTTTTATTACTAACAACAAAATTTCCTACATCGACTTTTTTTGTATAGGTTGGTGTTTTGATATAACTAACTTTTGCATTAGTCATTTTTTCCAATAAATTTCCTAATTGGGAAAACCAAGTTTTTTTAGAAGAAGAAATCCAATAAAGTTCACCGGATTGTCCTTTTTTAACAATAGTTTTAATTCCTGAGATCACATCAGAAATGTATATCAAATCTCTGAAAATTTTTCCCTCGTTAAATATTGTAATATTTTCACCGTCAAAGGCTTGATGAATAAGATAATTTACTGCATTTTTTTGGGGGATAGTTTGTTCTCTTGGTCCAAAGGAGTTTGTAATTCTAAAAATTTTTGTGTTGATTCCATAAACATTATGATAAATTTTACAATAAAATTCACTAGCTAGTCTATTAGTTCCATATAATGTAGTAGGGTTACAAGGTGTATCTTCTGTTACCGGAAGTTTGTTGGGGGGACCAACTACAATAAATGTACTACCCAAAACAAAACTGCATTTTTTTTTCATGTTCTTGATTTTTTCAAGAATAAAAATGGTAGATTTTGAATTTGAATTTATATCATCAATTGGATTTTCAAATGATTTTGAATGGGAAGTTTCTCCTGCCAAATGAATAATCAAGTCAGGTTTATTTTTATCAATTGAATCACTAAGTTTCTGAAAATTTGTTACATTTACTTTTTCAATTTTTATTCGTTTTGAAATTTTAAGATTGGATTTTTTTTTGTAACTTCTTGTTAGAATAGTAATTTTATGACCATCTTTGTTAAATTCGTCTGCCAAATGACTTCCAACAAAGCCTAAGCCGCCAGTTATCATTATGCGCATATATTTTTTTTTAAAAAAGTCAGTTAAAAGTGAATTCTTTTTATTTTATTTAATTTGATTTAATTTAATACATCCCGTTTCAATTCATAATAAATGAAGCTAACACTTGAAAAATTAAAAATTTTTCTAAAAGCGATAAAAGTACTTAGAAATTGGTGGTTGTACCCAATCGTTTATCTAAAATTAACAAAAAAACCTACAGTAATTTTTGAAATAAAAAATGGGATAAAAATTATGTTAAGAAGTGATTCTACAGATCTTATGGCTTTTACACATGTATGGTTAATTGGAGAGTATTCAAAACATGATTTTCAAATTAAAAAAAAAGATACTGTAATTGATGTAGGTGCACATATAGGATTGTTTTCACTTTATGCTTCTCAACATTGTACAAAAGGACAAATCTATGCATTCGAACCAATGAAAGAAAATTATGAAGTTTTGAAATCAAATATACAAATAAATAATTTTTCAAATATTAAAGCTGAAAATTATGCCATATCAAAATCAACATCAAAAATAATATTATATCAAAACAATGATGATTCTGGACATAGTAAATTTATAAAAACTAACAATCCAATAGAAGTTAATTCAAAATCATTAAATGATTTTTTTAATGAAGAAAAAATTGAAAAATGTGATTTGTTAAAATTGGATTGTGAAGGATCTGAATATGAAATAATTGAAGGGTTAAAGGATGAAAATTTTAAAAAAATTGAAAAAATGATTATAGAATATCATTTAGCAGATTCAAATCCTGAGATGTTAAAAAATTTAGAAAAAAAATTAAAGCGATTTTCATATAATGTTTCTATAGATCCATTATTCAAAGATATAGGATTTTTGTATGCTATCAAAAAATAATTATTTTTTTAGAATTCCTAAATAAGAAGGAGGTGTTTTTTCTTGAATTAAAATAATCGGCATTCGATTTACTGAAGTGTAAAAATCACTAAATGCATTATTACTTGTCACATCATCAGACAACAAAAATCCACCTTCCTTAAGAAATGGCCACGATGTTTGAAATTCAAATAACATATTTTTGTATGTGTGAAGACTGTCATGTAAAAATATGTCAACAGATGATGAAGTTTTTAAAACCGTTTCAAGAATATTTTCTGAAACTCCAATCATTAATTCCCATCTACTACGTAAGTTTGTTGGAATTGCTGCACCAATCATCTCTTTTGATTGCCAGGGACGAAAAATAGAGTCAATTGAAATTAATTTACCTTTTTTATTTTCATGTAATGCTTTTAAAATATATGAAGAGCTTACACCATATGCAACACCAGTTTCAACAATTAATTGAGGTTTTAGAATTTTGCATAATTTGTAAAGAAATGGACCAGAATCTCCAATTATAGAATAATCTATTGGATATGGTTTTGATTTGGATGGATATTTACCTGATAAATTTTTAAAAAATTGATCCAAATGATTTTTTAAATCATTAGGGTTTGATAATTCATTATAATTCTCCATGTTTTTTTGAAAAATCAAATGAAGAGCCTCTAAAATTCTTACGGGCGTAAAATCAATTTTTTCAAATTTTTGATTAATGTCATCATGAACTTGATTTGCCTCATTAATCATATCAAGTCCTTTCTTTGGGTTGAATATTGAAAATTTTAGTAATGACAAATAGAATGATAATTTGTTCAATAATTGAATAAATTTTTTAACTTTATTAGAATTTTGTTAGTTTTCTATTAGCGAATATTAATTAATTAAGTTCATTTGAAACGTTTGATGAAGATTGCATTAGTTTGTCCTGCATCATTACCTGCAACTCAATTTGGAGGAATTCTTTTTCTAGCAGTAGATATTGCAAGCGAACTTGGGGAAAAAAATCACCAAACAATAATTTTTACCACGAATCTAGATTTTGCAAATAATCCATATACTTTTAATAAAAATCTCCCTAGTAAAGAAAATAAAGAATTTTTTCAGATTAATCGTTCAAATGTTTGGCTTCATTATGGATTGTTTTACATAAATCCAAAAATGTATTATGAAATTAAAAATTCCAAACCAGACATAATACATACAATAGGAGTAAGAAGCTTTCAATCATTTATTGCAAGTTTAGTTTCAAAATATCATAAAATCCCTTTAATAATTTCTGATCAGGGAGGATTAACAACACATCCTGATTTAAAACAAGGAGGTATTTTAAGAAAAATATTATATTTGATTCAAAATCCCATGATCAAATTTATTGTAAAACAATCTTCAGGAATAGTTGTAGCGAATGAATATGAGAGAAAAATATTTCAAAAGTTTGCTAATAATTCAAAAATTCATATTGTTAAAAATGGAATAAATTTAGATATTTTAAAAAGTTCTAATGATAATTTTAAAGAAAAATATAAAATTAAAAATGATTTTATTTTATTTTTAGGAAGATTCAACAAAGTAAAAGGAATTGATAATCTAATTAAATCATGGAAAATTATTAAATTGAAAAATAATTTTCAAAAAATTAAACTAGTAATTATGGGAGTAGATTTTGGATTCCAAGATGAAATGACAAAAATGATCAATGATATGGAGTTATCTAATGAAATCATAATTATTAAAAAACCTACACGAGAAGATGTATTCATGGCATACAAATTATGTATGTTTTTAGTGTTACCATCAAGATGGGAATTATCACCATTGACACCTCTAGAGGGTTTCGCATTTAAAAAAACATCAATTAGTACTACAGCTCATGGAATACCTTACACACTTTCAGATGGAGAGAATGCAATTCTTGTTGATCCTGAAAACTCTCAACAATTATCTAACGCAATTTCTAATTTAATTGAAAATCCAAATTTAAGAGAAGTGTTAGGAAATAGAGGGTTTCAACTAGTACAAGAGGAGTGTAATTCAAAAAAAATGGCTGAAAAAGTTTTGAAGGTATATGAGAATATATTAAATTCAAAAAATGAAAAAAATTAAGAGTTTAGTTGATATTTTAAACTATAACTTTATTATTCCAATAATTCAAAAAAAAATGAAAAATTTTGAAGATCGTGTTAGGAATGCCTGCTTTTAATGAAGGTGAAAAACTTGAAAATATAATTAATGAAATTAAAAATTTTGTAGATGAAGTGATTGTATGTAATGATGGATCTACAGATTCAACTGGTTTGATAGCTAGTAAAATGGGAACAATGGTGATCAATCATGAAAAAAATCTAGGATATGGTCAAGCAATAAAAAGCATTTTTTCAAAAGCTAAAGAAATTGAAGCAGATATTTTAGTAACTTTTGATGCAGATGGCCAACATAGATCTCAAGATATCAAATCTGTAATACAGCCAATTTTAGATGATGAAGCAGATATTGTCATTGGTTCAAGATTTCTTGAAAATAATGTAGATATGCCAAAATATAGAAAATTAGGTGTAAAAACAATTACAAATCTTGCAAATATATCTTCTAAAGTAAAATTGTCAGATTCACAAAGTGGATTTAGATCTTATAATAAAAAAACTCTTTCAGAAATTAATCTTATTGAAAAAGGAATGGGGATATCTACTGAAATTTTAATAAAAGCAAATAAGAAAAAACTTAGAATAAAAGAAGTTCCTATCAAAATTTTATATCAAGGAAAAACATCCACACATAATCCAATTTCACATGGAGTTTCAGTTGTTTTAAGTACTGTAAAATTTCTATCTACTGAACATCCTATTTCATTTTATGGAATACCAGGATTAATTCTTCTAGGAATTGGTTTAGGTTTTGTTACATGGACAATTCAATATTTCACAGAGTTTGGTGTTTTCCACCCACTTTTAGCATTGGTTGCCATAGGATTGACATTATTTGGTTTAATGTGTGTGTTAACATCAATTATTCTATTTTCACTTGTACATATTATTAGAGAACAAAAAGAGTAACAAGTTATAATTAATTTGCAAAAAAGAAATCAGTAAAGATATGTGGGATAAAATCAGTGATATTTCAAGTGGATTAAAAGGAATAACCATTATTGGTTCCTCAGATATTGTAGGGAGTCTTATCGGAGCAGTTTTTTGGTTTTATCTAGCATCATTATTAGGTGCCGAACAATATGGTCAGATAAGTTATTTTTTGTCTATTGCAAGTATTGCATCAACTATTTCATTACTAGGAACAGAAAATGCAGTATCAGTATATGTTGCAAAAAGTGTGAAACTTGAATCAACAATTTATTTAATTCCAATAATTGTAGGATTGATTACAGGAATAATACTTTATTTTTTGTTTTCCGATCTTGGTCTTAGTGCATATGTTTTAGGTTCAGTTATTATCGGACTTGCGTTATCTGAAATTCTAGCTAAAGGATTATTTCAATCGTATGCAAAATATTTAGTTTTACAGAAAATTTTAATGGTTGTATTATCTATTGGTCTTTATCAGATAATTGGCATAGATGGAATATTATTTGGTATTGGATTATCATTTTTTCTTTATCTAATACGAATTTACAAAGGATTTAGAGAAACTAAAATTGATTTTTCGTTAATTAGACCTAGATTCAAATTTTTAGCAAATAGCTATGTTTTGAATCTTGTTGGAACGTTTAACGGATCACTTGATAAATTAATTATTGCACCATTAGTAGGATTTGCATTACTTGGTAATTACCAACTTGGAATTCAATTTATTTCCATAATGCATATACTTCCTGCTATTGTATACAAATATATTTTACCACAAGATGCAAGTGGAAAATCAAATAAAAAACTAAAACAATTAACAGTATTATCATCTGTAGGAATTGCTATCCTAGGAATAGTTTTAGCACCAGTAGTAATTCCTCAGTTATTTCCAAAATTTATTGAAGCAGTTACTATAATTCAAATCATGAGCATATCATTGATTCCATCTACAATGAATCTTATGTACGAATCAAAATTCCTTGGTAACGAAAAAATCAGATTTTTACTCATGGGTTCTGGCGTATATCTGGTTATCCTTATATCATCAATTATTACTCTAGGAATAACATTTGGTATTAATGGAATGGCTATGGCTATGGTTTTAAGCGCATCAGCTGAAACAATTTTTTATTATTTTGTAAATAGAATTAAAGAAATAGCAGTGAATGAAGATTAAGATGAGTTTGTTTGAAAAAAATATTCATGGTTTCAAAAATAACATAATTCTTACTTTAATTGCAATAGGGATTTCTTCTATGGGAATAAGATTATTTTTTTTTCCATATGATATACCAATTACAGAAGATGGTTTACTTTACTTTCGTTATGCAATAGATACTCATATTTTAGGACATTTTCCTAATACACCCCTCACAAATAATGGTTGGTCATTGTTTGTATCTTTATTTTTTTCAATGATTGATTCAAATAATTTTTTAGATTATATGACATTACAAAGAATACTTAGTGTTTCAATTTCCACGTTAACAATTATTCCTGTTTATTTATTAGCACGAAAATTTTTTGAATACAAGTATGCATTATTAGGTGCATTTTTGTTTGCATTTGAACCAAGAATTATACAAAATTCGTTATTTGGAATAAGTGATCCTTTATACATATTACTTGTTACATTGTCTTTAGCTTTTTTTCTTAGTTCAAGAAAAGAAATTATTTATTTATCATTTGGTATTGCGTCACTTGCAACTCAAGTTAGATATGAAGGGATGATGTTATTCTTTTTAATTTCAATATTATATTTTATAAGATTTAGAAAAAATAGAAAAAATTTAATGAAATATGGAATTGCTCTTAGTATATTTATTTTAGTATTATTACCTATGGCATATACAAGAATCAATACAACAGGTAATGATGGAATAATAGACAGCATATCAGGAGGTGTAGAAGTGTATGGGATCGAAGCAACTTCAAACCATGAAAATCAAATAATTGGAATGTTTTCTTATATCTTCACAGGGTTTCAGGCCCTGATAAAATATCTCGGTTGGATCATGATACCATATTTTGTATTATTTGTTCCATTTGGATTATTTTTAATATTAAAAAAAAAGATAGATAATAGATTCACAATAATTCTTACAATAATTATTTTATCAATTCCTGCATTATATGCATACAGTAGAGGGATTCAAGAAACAAGGTATCTATATGTGTTGTATCCAATATTTTGTATATTATCCATTTTTACTATAAAATTTTTAGAACAAAGAATTAAAAAAATAATTCTAATCGTCATAATTGGAGTTTTAATTTCTTCAATAATTTTTCTTACTATCAAAAGTACTGATTATGAACATGAAAGAGAATCTTTTGAAATAGCTAAACACATTACAACAAAAACAAATGCCATAAATGGTTTTAATCCAGAATCAAAATATATTCGTGTTACCGGAATGATAGATGAATTTCCTGTTTTAAGTAATACAGTATCATTTGGACCAAGTATTTTTGATACAAATTATGAATCATTAAAAGATTTTATCAATAGCAATAGAAAAGAAGGATTAGAACATTTAGTAGTAGACGAAAGAAAGGATAGAGCAATATTTCTAAATGACATATTCATAAATGATAAGAAATATCCATATTTAACAAAAGTCTTTGATTCTATTGATTTTGGTTTCAGTTATCATGTTAAAATGTATAAAATTGAGTATGAAAAGTTTGATTTAATATATGATCAAAAAAATTAATAGAGCATAATTTAAAAATATTTCATATAGTTAATATTCTTAATTTTCATAGAAATAAATGAAATGAAAAAAGGAATAAAAAATAACATTTCTTTTTTCAAGCCTTGGATTACAAAAGAGGATAAAAAAGCCGTCATGGATGCTTTAGATAATTCATTATTGACAGATGGTCCAATTCTTAGAGAATTTGAAAACAAATTTGCAAAATTTACGAATGCAAAATATGCCATAGGGGTATCAAATGCCACATCAGCTCTATTTTTGTCTCTAAAAGCACTAGGAATAGGGAAAGGTGATGAAATAATTATTCCAGACATTACATTTGTGGCTACCGCAAACGCAGTACTACAGACTGGAGCCACTCCAATTTTTGCAGATGTGGAGAAAAATTCTATGAATATTTCAATTAAATCAATTATTAAAAATATTACTTCAAAAACTAAAGGAATAATTCCGGTTCATTTTGCAGGGAGAGTTTGTGATATGAAAAATATATCAAAAATTGCAAAAAAAAATAATATTGTAGTAATAGAAGATTGTGCACATGCAATTGGTGCAAGATTAAACAAAAAACATGTTGGTACATTTGGAAATGTGGGTTGTTTTAGTTTCTATCCAACTAAGAATATTACCACAATAGAAGGTGGGATGATAATTACAAATTCAAAAGGAATTAAAGATTATGTAACTAGTGCAAGGAATCATGGATTAACAAAAACTCTAACTCAAAGATATTCTAAGGGAAAGCCATGGGATTATGATATGATGCAATTGGGTTATAATTTTAGATTAGATGAAATAAGATCTGCTTTGGGATTAAGCCAATTAAAAAGAATTAAGAAATTGAATATGTTAAGAAAAAATATCTATGAATATTATAATATGAAATTAAAAAATCTTAATGGAATTATTACACCAGAATCTTCTTCGAAAGGAGATCATGTATTTCATTTATACATAATGAGAGTTGAGAAAAATAATGGAATTTCTAGAGATAAATTGTTTAATGAATTACTAAAATTTGGAATAAAGACTTCTGTTCATTATAAACCACTACACAAATTTTCCACATTGAAGAAATTTTCAAAAAATAAGGATTGGATGAATTCGGAGAAATTATATCATGAAATTATCACACTTCCATTTTATCCAAATATGCCTAAAAAACATCAAGATTACATAATAAATTCAATTACAAAAATAATAAATAATAAATAAGTTAATCTTAAGAAATTTTCAAATATTAATTTTCTAATTCATTAAGAATCAAATTTAGAGAATCAGAAGAAATAGAATGTTTGAAATTATTTTCATCAATATAAATTGAAAAGTTTCCAGTACCAATTTGGGATAAAACATGTTGTACTTCATCTTCATAAATTAAGAAATCATCTCCAGAAAAACAACAAGGATCATTTTTGTTAAATATTTGAAATTGTTTTCTATTTTCACCATCTGATGCCATTACATATTGTTCTAAATAATTTGCAATATTATAGAAATCAAGACTCATTTGTTCATAATCACCAAGATTATGAGGATTGTTTAATCTCAAAAACATTGGAGAGGTACCTGCAACAGGGAAACTTTTTTCTATTCTTGGATCTAATGCAGCATAAACTCCAGTTGTCCAACCACCACCAGATATTCCCATCATGTAATAATGACTAAATGAATAATTTTGATCTAAATAATTCAATGAAGAAGAAATTGGTTCAATGAAAAATTTTAAAGGTGAAAAATTATCAGATTCTAGAAAAATTAAATCATTATGAAGATTCAATCTGAATTTTCCGTATTTCTCTGAATCTATAATAGGTGTTGAATTTTCAGATACAAGGGGCATTGAGAAAACCAATACGGCGTAATTCTTGTTCAAAAGAGATTGAAGGATTTGTTTCTCAGTAGAAATATCTATTGAATGACCATGATGATAGATAACTAACTTTTGGGTTGTATTTTCAGGTAAAAGAAAATAAGCATTTGAAGAGACACCATATTCCATGTCAATAAAAAATTTATCAATATTTTTTAGATTTTTTAAGTCAGAAAATCTTTCATAATGAATATTTTGTTCAATCTTTGTAGGGAGTTTTTTATAAAAAGTATCATTATCTTTAAAAATAAAATAAATTAATTCTTTACGCTTTTCAAAAATATCATTTTGATTTTCAATATCTATTATAGATGAAATATTAAAAGTTGGATTAGAAAATTTTGTGATTTGATTTTCATTTTTATCCATTATTTCATCAAATATAAAATTGAAAACAGCATAAGGAGGAATTTCAAATACACCAACATAAACTCCTAAAGAAAAAGAAATAATGATAGAAACAAACAAAATACTTAGAAAAAATTTCTTATCTAACAATTTTTGAACAATTAAAACTAGAATAAAAAGGAATTGTTAAATTAATCAAGTTGTTTCTCGAACCAATTGAGTTTTAGGTTATAATCATTATTCTCAAAAATTTTTTTGCTAGCATTATTATCAACCCTAATCAAACTAATTATTTTAGTTATTCCAAGTTTCTTTGCTTCAATCTCTAATAATTTTAACATCATACTACCTATACCTTTACCATGATACTCTTTTGACACCATAATATTTACAGCATTATCTAAAATTCTAATATAACCCACAATTTTTTCATCCATTATAGTTATCCATTGATGAAAATTAGGATTTTTTGACTGTGTTTCCATGTAATCGTAATGTTCTTCTTTAGTAAGTGGTTTATCTTGAATATACAAAGAATCTTTATAAAATTCATTACGTAATGATAAGATATAATCCCAATTATCCCTTGCACATTTCCTAAATTTTATTTCCATTTAACTTTCACAATTTTTTGATAATTATATCATTTACTTGATGTTTAAATAAATTCCTTAAAAAATTGGACCAAAGTTTTAACACCTTTATCATTACTGAAATTTTCCATAGCATGTTCTCTTCCTGCATTTGCAATTTGTTGCCATTTTGGGTTTTTAGGATCATTTAAAAATTCTTCAAATTTTTCCTCATAATTATTTTTATTGATGAAAATTGCAGATACACCATCTTTGAAGCCAAGACTATGTCCATAATTTTTATCAGTAATTTCCATAAATGTTAAACATCCAGCTGCTGGAATTTCAAAATATTTTATTGTGTACGTGTCAGTTGTTGCAGCAATGGACGCTGCATATTGATTTAATTTTAAGGGATATTTATCACCAATGAATTCATGTTCTAAGGTTGAAGTGTAATCAACATATGGAAGTTTATTACACATAGTTCGTAGTTTGTAATGTTTCATTGGATCAGAATCACCACGCATTAATTTTTGAAAAATTCTATTAGTCAAGTTTGTTCGTGCAACTGCACCTGAATTTAAGATAGTTTTTGTGATTCTTTCATTAAATGGAGTAACATTATTGTATAATGAAGGTTCTATCCCAAAAAATATGGTTTTAAATTTAAATTTAGAAGGATAATATTTTTGTAAAAAATCGGTTTGCCAAGGTCCAAAATAACCATCAATTTTTAATTTATCATGATATTTTCCAACATCATGTGTTAATGCAGCCCAGGGATCAGCAACTTTAGATATTACAGGGATATTTGTTTTTTCGATTCCAATTAATTCATCAGGGACACAAAGTTGTCCAGTATTAAAAGCCTCATAAAGTAAAATTATATCTGTTTTCCCCTTTAGTTTTTCAACATCATATTTTTCATTTACTTGTACATAATTTACATCAAGTTCATTATTTCTTTCAAGTGCTTTGAAAAAAAAATGATAAAAATATGTGTAAAAATTTTTTTGGGTTAATGCAAGACAATTTCTATAAACAAATGAAACTTTAATTTTTTTATCCAACATCAATATGTTTTAAAAAATATATTTAAAAATTTTTATTATTTCAGAGTTTTTTTAGTCATGTAATCTTTAACGTTTACTTTTACTTCAGATATTCTTTTAATTTCTTCATCAGATAATTTTTGATCAAGTGATAGTTTCGTTAAAAGATCTAAAATTTCAATATATAATGGTAAAGTGATTTCAGTTGTTTTAATTAATCTATGAAAATGGGGATTTGCTTCTACTCCAATATCAGCTTCTGCTTTAAAAGATCCAGATTTTTTAAAATGAACATATCCTACAGCTGTAAGAGTGGGAATAATGACTAATGTGGCCATAATCACATAAGATAAAAAAGTTGGAAATACTTCTTTAAGAATAGGTACTTCTTCAATTGCAAGATAATATGTAAGAGTCAATGTATTCACAGCGCCTAAAATAAAAGCAAAATATGTACTCCAGCCAGTTCTAAAATAGAACCATGAACGAAAAATCAATCGTTTTTTCATATATTTTTTTCTTGTGATTTAATATATCAATAGTTACATCATAATGAATTACAAAAAAGTAATTTTTTTCTAGCTAAATTTTGGAATAAATTCAAGTTTTCCATTGATAGCCATTCATGAAACCTAAATCAAATTCAGACCACCATTTTCTATTATTAATATACCAAGAAACTGTTTCTTCAAGACCCTGTTCAAAATCAATTCGAGGTTTCCATCCCAAAGATTGTCTTAATTTAGATGAATCCATACTGTAACGATCATCATGTCCAGGTCTATTTTCTGCAAATTCATAACTGTCTGAAGATTTACCCATTATTGACAAGATTTTTTGGACAATAGTAAATACATCCAATTCATTTTTTGCAGAGATGTTATAATATTCTCCACTTTTCCCGTCATGAATGATTTTAGTAATAGCATTACAATGATCTTCAACGTGAATCCAATCTCTTACTCCTTTGCCATTATTATATACAGGAATTTTTTTATTTTTGTCTGCTAAAATGATAGTTTTTGGAATTAACTTTTCTGGATGCTGTAATGGTCCATAATTATTAGTACATCTAGTAATTACTGCATTAATACCATAAGTAATGATATAAGAATTAACTAATAATTCTGCAGAAGCTTTAGAAGAAGAATACGGACTAGATGGATTTAATTTATAATCTTCAACAGCACTTCCAGATATCAAGTTACCAAAAACTTCATCAGTAGAAATTTGTATTAGTCTTTTTGTTTTATAATTTTTTAATATTTCAAGAATTGTAAAAGTTCCCATAATATTTGAATCAACAAATGGACGAGCATTTGCAATACTTCTATCAACATGAGATTCAGCTGCAAAATTTACTATATGATCAGATTGGGATATCAATTTTTCCATTAGATTAGAATCAGTGATATTTCCTTTAACAAATTTATAATTTTCATTATTTTGAATATTTTGAAGGCTTAAATGATTTGAGCCAGATAATTCATCATCAATGTTAATTATTTCATATTGGGGGTAATTTTTTAACATTTGTAAAATAAAATTACTTCCAATAAATCCTAAACCACCAGTAACTAAAAGTTTCATAAAAAATTAAATTTATACACATTATTAAATTATGATTACCAAATAATCAAAAAACTTGTGAAAAATCATAATAAGAATTATTCAGAATTTTATATGGTAAAACAACGTAATTGGATAATGAAAGGAAAAACGGCATTATCAGTTTGTTTTGCAATAATTTTTACATTTTCTTTATTTCTTTTATTTCAAAATCAGTTTCCAGATACAACATCTGAAATGAAGAATCATGAATTTTTTGATAAAGAATTTAATGAAAATGAAAAAATTTTCTTAATAGGCTCTAGTCATGTGGGTTATCTAAATTCCACACATATTGTTCAAAAAATTTCAAATTTCAATTCAAAATTTGAAGTATATAATTTAGCATACGATACAGATAATCCTGAAATTAGAAGTAAATCTATTGAGAAAATTATTTCTTTAAATCCAAAAATAATTTTTTATGGAATTTCTTATCGTGATTTTGAAACAAATGTGGAACAAGAATTTTCATTGCCAAACACTAAGGATTTTATTGGATCATTTTATGAAGTTGATAAAATAAATCCAAGACTAATAACTTTTAAGGCAATAAAAAGTATTTTAGATTATTCTAACATATTTCCAAACTCAAGTCAAAAAATTACTTTTATCAATACACCATTCATAACTCCAAGCATATCCACTACAATTATTCCAAATGATAATGAATTAGAAAAAGAAATTACAAAAATTATATCTCAAAAGAATTTTCACCACATTGACCTACAAGGAAATAACATAAAAAAATTTATTGAGATAATAGAAAAATTAGAAAAAAAAGGAATTACACTTGTAGTATATCTAACTCCTTTACATCCTAAATATATAGAACAAATTTCAAATGATGAAAAAAAGAAATTCAAGTTAATAATATCAAAAATTAATGAACATTATGAAATAAAAATATATGATTTCATAAATAATTACGCTGAACAAAATATTTGGTTAAACCTTAGTCATATTTCAATTAATGAAAAATCTATAATCTATAGTGACGATATTGCAAATATGATAATATCTGAGTTGGATGAATAATGTTATTCAGTTCTATTGATTTTTTAATTTTCTTCATTCTTATTCTTGCATTAATATCAGTAATAAAATATCGTAAATTTCAACATGTTTTTTTATTAATTGCTAGTTATTTTTTCTTTTATTATACTAGTAACTATCTTGTAATTTTACTAATCTATTCAACATTAATGGATTATTTTATAGGAAAAGAGATTTGGAAAACAGAAAACATTCGAAATAAAAAAATTCTATTAATTTTGAGCCTAATTGGTAATTTAGGATTATTAGGATTTTTTAAATATGCAGATTTTGCAATATTACAATTCAACATATTAGGAGAATCATTTAATCTAAATTCTGAAATTCCATTTCTTAATTTAGCATTACCAATAGGAATTTCATTTTACACATTCCAAACAATTAGTTATACAGTAGATATCTATCGTGGAAAGTTAAAACCATCTAATACTCTGAAAGAATTTGCACTTTTTGTGGCATTCTTCCCACAATTAGTTGCAGGACCAATAGTTCGTGCATCAGAATTCTTGCCCCAATTACGAGAAAAAATTCAAGAATATGAAACTGGTGGAAAAATTAGACAAATCATTATTCACAATTCTAATTTGAAATTAGGAATTACATTAATGACTTTTGGATTTTTCAAAAAAATGTTTTTTGCAGATAATATAGCTCCGTTGGTAAATGAAATTTTTGCTAATCCTACAAATTTTGATTCATTTGTAATAATTCTAGGAACCATAGCATTTGGCATTCAAATTTATGGTGATTTTTCAGGATATACAGATATTGCAATTGGCGCAGCATTGATTTTAGGATTTAAACTTCCAATTAATTTTAACAAACCATACTTTGCAATATCGCCATCAGACTTTTGGAGGAGATGGCATATTTCACTTTCTTCATGGTTAAGGGATTATCTATACATACCATTAGGAGGAAATAAAAAATCTAATGCAAGAACATATGCAAATTTGACAACTGTGATGTTTCTTGGAGGATTATGGCATGGAGCATCTTGGAATTTTGTGATATGGGGATTGTTACATGGAGTGTACCTTGCAGTACACAAAATAATTGGTGATAAATTTCCGGGATTAAAAGAAAATGAATTTTTAAAAAGTAGATCTGGAAAGACTGTTTCAATATTTGTTACTCAATACTTTGTGTTTCTAGCATGGATTGCATTTAGAGTTCAAGATACTGATGATATATTATATAGTATGAAGAAATTTATTTTTATTGATTTTAACACTGATGAAATATTGCCAATTATTTTACAACATAAAATTCCATTTAGTCTGATTATTTTATTTCTAGTAATTAATTATATCATATATAAAAATCCAAATTTTCTTTCTCGTGTTGCAAATATGAAATTAAGGTATTGGACATTATCACTTATATTAATTTTTTCAAGTATACTATTTTTGTATGATGGAAATTCTGAAGATTTTATTTACTTTAGATTCTAAATAAATTGAAAAATATATGAATGTAAATATTCATTTTTATAATATAGTTTAAGATATTTCATATTGATTGATACAGCTGTTATTCCTGTTGCAGGATTAGGAACAAGATTACTCACATTAACAAAAGATAATCCAAAGGAAATGGTTCCAATTTTTTCAAAATCATTTAATGAAATTACATTAAGACCACTTATTGAACACATTTTTTTACAATTATTTGATTCAGGAATAAGAAATTTTTATTTTATAGTTGGAAAGAAAAAACGATCAATAGAAGATCATTTTACACCAGAAAGAGATTTTCAAAATTATTTAAAAAAGGGGGATAAAAATTATCATAATTTATTAGAGGATTTTTTTAAAAAAATTGAAAAATCCAATATTGTGTGGATCAATCAAAATTCACCACGTGGGTTTGGAGCAGCTATTCTAAATGTGAAAAAAATTGTAGGCACGAAGCCATTTTTGGTACATGCTGGTGATGCATATGTTAGAGGTAATTCAAAACATATTCAAAAATTAATACAAGAATATGATTCAAATAAATCAGATGTCATTTTTTATTTGAAAGATGTTAAAAATCCTAAAGCATATGGAGTTGCATCTATATCTAAAAAAAGATTAAAAGTATTTCAAGTAAACAACGTAGAAGAAAAACCACAAAATCCTAAAAGTCATAATGCAATAATGCCAATTTATATTTTTGATCAAAAAATATTTGATGCTCTTAGTAAAACTAAACAAGGTATAGGAAAAGAATTACAGCTAACAGATGCAATTCAAAAAATGATTAAAAGTAAGAATAAAGTCCACGCAATTAAATTTTCCAAGATTGATGATTGTATAGATATCGGAACTCCAGAAAATTATTTTCATGCAATTTCTATTTCTTATAAAGATAGTAAAAAACTGGAAAATAAAGAACAAAAATAGATATTTTAATATTTTAACTGATTAAAGATTAAACATGAAATGTATTTCTTGTGATTCAGAAAAATTTTTAGAATATTCAAAAGAATCATCCCTAAATATTCCTGTTTTTCAATGTAATAATTGTAAATTAATTGTAACTGGTAAAACAAAAGAAGAGGTGAATAAAGCAATTTCATCTATTTATTCAAATGAATTTTGGGATAAACAAAAAAAAGAACATGGAAACATAAATGACAAATTTACAGATGTTATTTCAAGAGGAAAACAAAGAGATTTTATCTCACAATACAAATTTTGTGAGTCATTTTTTCAAAATAAAAAATCAATTTTAGAAGTAGGTTCAGGAACTGGACATGCAACATATTGGTTAGATAAGAAAGGATTCCAAGTTACAGGGATTGAACCAGATTTGCAAAATGTTTCATCAATCAATTCCAAATTAAAAAACAGCAATATCATTCATTGTTTTATTGATGATTTTACTAAAACGGATGAATATGAAATAATTTGGATGTCACATGTGTTTGAGCATTTGTCAGAACCAGACAAATTTTTGGAAAAAATTAAGAAAAATATGTCAAAAGAAAGTATTTTCTTTATAGAAGTTCCAAATTGTGAACATGCACCTACATTGAAAGATTCAGTTTTTAGAAGTCCACATGTATTTCATTTTACTAAAAAAACTATCATTAAACTTTGTAAGAAACATGATTTTGAAATAATTTCATGTAAAATTTTTAGACCAGCAACAAAAGTTGAGGGGATTTTCAATAAATTATTTAAAAACATTACAAAAATTTTTCCATATTATCCAAGAATTGAATGTGATGTTAAACAAGGAAGAGATCTAAGAATTTTGCTAAGGAAAAAAATTGATTAGAGTCATAATCAATTATTTTTTTCCGGTTACACTAATCCCACTTTCAATTTCTTTAAAATGAGTAGTTTTGATTTTTGTATCTTTAAACCATTTTTTCACTTCTGAAGAAGTGTGTCTAAATGCAAACTTTGGATAGTACCAATCAAAATTCACACCAATACTTCTTTCCAAATTGTTAGATGGATCCCAAAAACATTTGAGAAAATGCCAATAAATAAAACGCTGAATATCATATGTTCCTTTTTTAATTCCTAACAAAGGAATATCTTTAGGAATTGAAATTTTTTTATTAATTTTCAACAGATTTTTTCCTAATATTGACATATCTTTTGAAAATGCTATACATTCCTTAACAGACATGTTTACAGTTGTTTTACGAATAAAATCATCAGCAAATTCTCTCATTGGTGCTTTTTTATTATAAACGTAAATTGAAATATGTGAATTTTTTTTTAGGAATTTTGTTAAATAAGTAAAAGATGTTTTAGTGTTATCAGTATGATGTAAAACTTGATCTGATAAAATGAAATCAAAAAATTTTTTCTTGAATGGTAAATTTCTCAAATCAGCTTGAAGAAAATGTAAGTTTGATTTTTT
>Ga0008649_10000269_pt1 | contig 48071 bp, 60 predicted proteins | sample SaaInlV_130m_DNA_2_FD_66601 | JGI IMG/M metagenome (GOLD analysis project Ga0008649, IMG submission 66601) | Marine microbial communities from expanding oxygen minimum zones in the Saanich Inlet - SI037_S2LV_130m_DNA | ecosystem: Environmental > Aquatic > Marine > Intertidal zone ... | reverse complement strand
TCTAACATTGTAAAACCAGCTGCCATCCACATCACTAAGACTGCAGAGACAAGGAAGTACAATGTATTTAAGGCATAGCCTAATTCCATATATTTCTCCTAATGGAATCGCTATACAACATTCATTTTATAGTACTATATATAACCTCTTAAAAGGGCATGAAGCTTCTCGCCATACCCTGCGGGCTAAATTTACTAGACATATTACCTACGGAACCATTCATATAATTCATTTGCCTATTAATGATTGTGATATTATCATTTAAGTCGTTGATATGTTCTTCCATGGCTAATATAGTAATATTCATTTGATCCATATCTTTATTAATACTTTCCATTGAATACGCTATGGTATTCATATTAGTTCTGATAGAGTGTAGATCATTTGATCCCTTCTTAAAAGATCCTGACCATGATTCCATATGAGCCTCAACTGTTAGGCCAGCGTACACAACAATAGACGCTACTACTACTTGAGATAGTGCAGTTAGCCAACTACACCACTTTGATTGACATGTAATAACATACTCCTTAGACTATATGTTATATTTATAGATCATCCATATTAAAGTCTTCATCCTTACTAGAATCAATTGCTGCTACATAACTAACACTCTCGATCTCTTGAGGTGCAGCTTTTACGTTTGTTGAATCTAAGTAGTTGTCTACCCACGGCAATGGGTTATTGATTAATGATAGGCCCAGCTTAGCTGGATCCAAACCAATATTAGTAATTCTAATTGCAAAGATATAATCCATATACTCTTTAAGGATCGCTTCATTCATTCCAATTAAAGGTGTACCTTTAGAGAATAGGTACTCTACCCATTCCATCTCTTCATCGTATGCTGTTTGATACATAGCGTATACATCATCTTCCAACTTAGCTGCTACCTTAGAGAAGCCTTCTGATTCATCTTCACGCAACATTCTAATAACCTTTTGGAATACATCTAAATGAATCATCTCATCCCGGGCAATCAGCTTAAAGATATTACTTGAACCAGCCATTAACTTAACAGGTTGTTCCGAGAAGCTCCAATTAGTTACAAATGTGCAGAAGAATCTAATACCTTCAAACATGTTTAAAACAACTGCACATTTATATACAGCCCTTTTAAGTACATCCTTGGTAATTTCCGGGAAAGGCTTAGCCATCTTATTATTCTTAGCTGTAGCATTAGCGTCCATCTTATCGAAGATATCAGTTGCCCAATCAAAGGCCGCTAAAATAGAAGTAGCCCTCTTCTGAACATATGGATCATCAATAATAGAATCAATGAATAGATCTACATCATTATAGATTGCCCTTACCATTTCAGTATATGATTCAGAATGAAGTAACTCATTGTTCTGGTGGTTAGTAATATATAACTCCCACTCTGGATTGTTTGATATACCACCATTGTTGAATAATTGTAAGGGGGCCCGACCTGCACAAGAATCTAATGTGATGGCAAACTTAAGGCCACTCTCATAGATATGCTTGCCAGCTTCATCAAGACTATCAAAGTCTTTCTTCTCTTTACTTAAATCAATCTCGTTCTTACTCCAATTGCCAATAGCTCTCATCTCTTCAGCGAAGTCCAGGATCCATGGATACTTTGGATCATGGAACGTTTGAATATTTCTATTACAAGAATTATCACCGAAGAATAATCTTGTTCCTTTACTATGTACCGTCTCACCTAAATTAAAAATCTTACATGACATGTGTTATTTCTCCTATATTGAACAAGCACCAGATTCACAACCTGATACGACTACTTCACTTGTGTTTTCTTTATCTTTACTTCTGATATAATATAAACTCTTCAATCCATATTTGTATGCAGTAATAATATCTCTTTTAACTCTATTACTATCTAAAATCTTACCTTCAATCTTTGTAAGGTCATACCATTGATTAACACTCATGCCTTGGTCAATAAACTTCTGAAGGATAGCCATAAGCTTAATATACTCAGAGCTATCGTTATTAGGCATATCCCAAGCCTTCATATAATATTTCTCCTTGTCATAATCAGGTACAAGACTCTTAACTGTATATGCCGCTGATTCAAATGTATCTGTTACAGATTGAATCGGGTCAATACCTTGAGTACTATTACTTACTAAACTCGATGATGCTGTTGGTGGAATAGCAGAAAGAGCCATGTTGCGCATTCCATGTTTCTTAATATCTTCTCTTAATCCTTCCCAATCACATAATAATTTATTATCTACGATTTGATCTACATTCTTATTGTATGTATCAATAGGTAGTTTACCCTTAGAGTATTCTGATCTATCAAAGTATTCACAAGCACCGCGCTCTTTAGCCAATTCCATTGATGCTTTAATTAAACCGTATTGGAATCTCTCTGCCCATTTATGCGTTAACTCTTTTGCTTTAACCGTTCCTAATCTTGCCTCTGATTTAGCTAAGAAATGTGCAAAGTCAGATACACCAATACCTAAGAATCTATATCCTTTCGTTGGCCATTCAGCAGCATCTAATGGATATTCTTGGATATCAATAAGGTTATCTAAGAACCTAACCATTAATTTAGTTAAGTTGTCCATACGTGTAATAGAAGATAACTTACCAAAGTTAACACAACCAAGAATACATAATGAGATCATACCATCTTCTAAGTCATAGTCTCTAATATTATCGAACTTAGTTTGTTTTAGCCCATCGAACTTAACTGCTTTAGTTGGCAAGAAGATTTCTGAGCACAAGTTTGTTTGTGTAACCGGCTCAGAGAACATACCTTGATTATTAATATTATCAATGAAGTGAATATAAATTCTGCCCGTGCCAACCCTCTCTTTAACTAGCTTATTGAATATATCAGACGCAGGAACTCTAATCTTTCTTATCCCCCTCTTACCCTCATACTTTAAATAAGCTTCATCAAATTTCTTAGTATCACCATAATAGTTAAATAAGTTGGGCACCTCTTCCGAAGAGAATAGCGTGAAGTCTTCTTTCTTCATAAGCCTCTCAATAAAAATAGATGGTACCCCTATCGTGTAATCAATGAATCGAGCCCTTGTAGTGTTGGATCCTTGGTTATTCTTATACTCTAGTACATCCATAATTTCCCAATTAAATATAGGATAATTAACTACAGTTGCTCCATTACGCAGTGAGTTTTGTGTGAATTGCTTTGAAGCTGCTTCAATTGTTTTAAGTAAAGGTAGGGCCCCGGTATGTTTAACCGTGTTATTTTTAACTGGTGCTAGGATCCCCCTAACCGGTCCCATATCTACACCAATACCTGCTCTTCGTGCCGTCATAATAGATAGAGCGTACTCCGATGATAATATGGATTCAGCTGAATCTCCCATCTTGATTTTACAACACGATGAAAACATTTTAAGCTGAGTTCTTACACCTGATATGATAGGGGTAGGTAAGCTTATCTCATCATTCTTTAATGCATTGTAAAAATCAATAATCAGTTTTGTTCTATTCTTCTCAATTGCGAAAATAACCATGCCAATAAGCATGAAGGTTTCTTGAGGCATCTCTAATAGCTTGTTAGTCTTTATATCTTTAATCAGATACTTAGACTCCATTTGAACTATAGATGCATATCCCCTATTGAAGTTATTATCATAATCTAAAAATTCACCCAAGGATTCTATCTCTTCTTCGGTGTAAGAATCTAAAATATCAGGAGAATATACTCCCATGGACACCCTTTCTTTAACGTACTGTAAGAATGGAATAGCGGTGAATGAAGAATACACCTCTTTTCGCATATGAGATATTAGTAGACGTCCCGCGTAAATATCATAGTCGGGCTCTGCTGGTTTTATCTTTTCTGCAGCTGATTTAATCAATGTTTGTTGTATATCAACAGTTGATATCTTATTAACAAATTTAATGTGGGCGCTAAGCGCCGTGTCAGATACTGATACATTTAAACCGTCTGAGCATATTTCAAGTATCTCGTGGATTTTATCAATATCTAAAGGGGCAAGGGTACCATCCCTCTTCTTGACATGTATGTCAATCATAAATTCTCCAATTCATTATATTATAAGTTACTCCTAGTAACCCATTTTATTCCATTCACTAAACCTCATCTCTGCTTGAAGTCCTTTATATGTGTTATTATATATAATGGCTACAACATCTTTATTATTTATTACCATCTCATTAATATCTTTCTCTTCGATATTGTCAGGCCATACCACTACCTTATAGCCTTCTTTAATAACCCTTTTTAATTGAGCCATCACCTCACGGTTCCTAGGTTCATTATCGGGAACCAATACTACTCTATCTTTCAAAGATGGTATTCTTAAATCTGATTGCATCACTGCTAAGCCATTGTTCAAGAACATGCTGTCGATTGGCCCTTCCACTACATACACATCTTCATTATCATTCAAATGATCTAAACCGTATATCTTAGGCTTTGACTTATCTACGATAATGGTTACATACTTAGGCTTTTCATTACCAAAGCTTCTACCTTGGAAGCCAATAACAGCTCCATCCCTATCTTTAAATGGTATAATTAATCTTGGGTGATCTCCCAGAACCTTCTTGAACTTGCCAGGTTCTACAGTATTAACAAACTCGTAGAATTTATTAGCCAAGTATAAGTCTTTGTATCTCGATTTAGGCATCTTTCGAGCAGCACAGTACTCGTACGCCGGATGATAATGGCCTAGGGCTTCAATAGACTTTAGTTTACTAAATATGTCTTTCTTTTCGAACTTAGGTGGTTCAAACTTTAACTCAGCCGTAGGAGCCTTGTTATCGCTTGATTTAAAGTTTTCCATCACATACTCCTTATGGAGGGAAGGATTAACATGTTTAATCAAGTTAGCCAAGGTCGTACCAACCCCGCAATTATGACATTTGTATAAGAGACTGCCTTTGACTACATATACGTAGCCCCTAGCTTTAAGTTTATTCTTTTGTGAGTCCCCACAGTAGGGGCATGAGAAGTTCCACAGATCCGTGTTCTTTCTCTTAAAGTTTCTTAGGCTTGAACCTACTAGGCTTGTGTATTTCCGGTCTATGTATAACATACTATATATTATATAGTATACCAAGCTGGAAATCAACTATCTTTGGGAGAGCGCAACCTTTATAAGCTTATCTACAGCTTTTGAATTACCCTTTTTAAGAATGGTTTCAATCTTACCTTGGGTGCTTGATTTAGATGAGGAATGCAACCCTTCAATAGCCTTAACGGTCATTTCATCTGTATTACCTAAAGCTTTTAATCTAGCTTTAATAAAGTCATTCTTCATAGTAGGTCCTCTAAATCTGGTTTAGTTATATCATCTAAGCTTACAAATATCTTGCTTCTGGTTTGGGTATGTATAACCGAGTAAATGTCCATACCCATAATGTTATCTTCTGGAACAACATTATCGAAAGCTTCTACCTCATCACCTTCTTCAGCCTCGGCATCTGTTTCATCATCGATCATAATGCTACTCGTCAAGTGATAAATTCCTTTAGGTAGCTTACCATCTTCAAGATTAATCTCTTCGTTGATGCAAGCATCTAATTTAATGTTATTTTCTAGAAGGTAGGTGACTAACTCTCGCTCGAGCATATCATGATTATTAAAGTCTTCCTTGAAGGTATCTTTTAATAGGTATAGGGCAGCCGCATACGTTCCAATCTTACTACGCAACCCAGGTACCTTGGAGAATATTCTTTTGATATTGAATACAAGCTTATGTAGGGCTGTATAAGCGTTCTTATCATCTGCCCTTAAAAGTTCTTTATCTGACCTGAAGCCTTTCTTATCAATGATACCTAGCTTATAAGCTTCCGTCTTCTCAAACGGTGTTGTAAGAAGTTTAATAAATCTATACGTTACAAAAAAGTCTATTGCCCTGCTCATAATTTTCCTAAAATATCTATCATTTCTAAATCTTCTTCTACACCACCAAGTTCACCTTCGATCAATACATTAAGAAAAATGAAGAGGGATTTTAATGTACCCCAGTAGTACCTATCCGTTTTAAACATTAATAAGGTAGTAGCACCATCAACCCCAAATAGGTTGATAAGCACGATTATATGATTCAAGAGGAGGCGTTCCTTGTACCTTTCCCCTGCCTTATACTTCTTAAGTAGCCTCTTGATATAACTAAACCTCTTCATATCTGAATCGAACTCTGCACGGCTAACACATTGGGGCTTCTCATAGTGCTTTATAGCAAATAGAAGTATATTGTCTTCCGTTAGTACATCAAATTTCATAATATAAAGGGTGTTTAAGCTATACTACCTCTCACAACCCATGTGTTATTAGAAACCTTTTCATAATTAATATTTAATGACATCTTCTTGCCCGTCTTGTGCTCGATACCATCATCATTAATAACTTCATCATGGGGAGTGTCTACATCCTTACCAAAACGACCACCAAATTGCTTAAGTGGGAAAGTCATATCTCCTGTGTCTTCTGTAAATGATGCGTTGTTAGCATCAAAACAAAGACCAAGTCTTCCTAGTTTCTCTTGTAAAGCCTTAAGGGCGTGCGCGGGCACTAAATATTCCTTATCACCCATCGAACCGATGAATGCATTAATGCGGTTTAAAGTTTCTGGGTTGGACATTTCATTAGAAAAGTCTTCTCCATCTACCGGTGCTGTGTCTTCGAACAATTCTTTGAATGGTTTCATTACTTCTTACTCCATGAATTTTCTGTTTTAACAGAACTCTCTTTAGGTGTATCTGCTTTAGGTTTAACTTTAACTATTTCTTTTGCAACTGGTGTTTTAATAACTACACCACCTGCTCCGATTCTATCTGCCATATATTTCTCCTATTAAGCAATTACCGCGCCATTGTTGGACAGTATTGCCCATTTAGCGTTGGTGAAAATTAATGCTACCGTGTCATTTACATCTGCGAATGTCATGGTTGAACCATTTGCAAAATTTGTTGGGGTAAGTGTAACATCTGTTCCACCATCGGTAATCATCGTAACAATCTTAAGTTGACCATTTGAACCATCAGCTAAGGTTGCTGCAATAGCGCCTGCTGTAGTATCTAAATGGGTAACTGAAGTAGTAAGATTTACCGCTCCGGTTGCTGTTAAAGCTTGTGGTGTACCATCTAAACCAATCCAAGTTGGTACGTTATTAAAGAAGTTTGCTACACTTATCTTTTTGTTAACTGGTGCTCCGGAAGGATCATCAATTACGTGTAGTAAATCTTCTGATGCAATACCCGATCCTAAATCGGTTAATGCGGTGACTTTTTTATCTGCCATTTTCTTTCTCCATTAATTATACCTGCTGCTTAACTTTCGTTATCGTCTTCCACAGGAATTGTTTCATCGGGACTCGACTCACTCTCCATATTCAAGAACACATCACATTGCTGGATGGCCCCTGTTATTAGATTACCTTGTGCGGTTAATCTTGTCTTCATCGTATCTAACTCTTTAAGCTGGTTGTGAACTTTCTCAAGCTCTCCTACCAAATCATTTCGCTTATCTGTAATCGTATTTATATTTATCATAATATATTATAACTTATTAAGCTACTGCAATTGTCTTAGTAGATCCCTTTCCGCCACGACCTTTAAGATCACCTGTAACAAATGCTTTATCTGAAACTACAGCTGTACCCTGGTCAACAATAGTCGCCGTGATAGTCTGTGCACCAATTGATAAAGTCTCTGCAGTTGAAGGAACCGTAAAGTCAAACGTAATCTTATTGGTATCAGATTGAGCAGCTGCTGTAGCTGTAACTGAACCGGTGACTGAACCGGTAACTACTAATGTAGCGCCAGCTGAAATGTTTACCTTTTCATTGTACGCTAATACTACCGTACCCGTTGCAGCTTGTGCTAAGCTAGTTTGTTCAAAATAAACACCAGTAATTGTTGCTTCAGATAAAGCTGTGTTTAATCCCTTCGATGTTGCTACCACTTCATCCCAATACTCAGTCTGTGCTGCGTTCTTGTAATGTCTTAATACCCAACCTCTTGCGTCAGCAAATACGTCTTGCTTGTCGCCTACTTTGCTACCGTCCGATAACCACTTAGGTTTTGATTCGTCGGTAGATGATGTACCCCATAATGCCATCTTCTTTCTCCTATTTTAATTCGTGTAACCACGCTTTTGTTATTGTCTTATCTTCCTTGACGATTTGCACATAATTAGTACCACGCCTGATAATCTCACCTTTAATACCATTCTCTATATACTCTACAAGGGAACCTACTTGATATATCTTATTAGTTAAGTAAAGCTCTCTTTTATATTCTTCTTCTTTCAATTTTAAAACATCACCAATCTTTAAGCTTGCCCGGATGTTCATGTGCTTTCTTAAGGCATCGTATAGCTTTCTTGGCTTTTTAAAGTTGCCAGGTACACCTGTCTTAAACAGATCATAATCACCATCTTCAGCAGCCCCTCTCATCTTAGATGCACTCATACCAGATACACCATCTGCATCGGGATCCCTCTCACCTGCCGATACAACCTCAATATTATCAAAGTTGTATATACCATGCCTTGCTTCTTTATTATTGTACTTCTTTAATAAGGTACTAAATTCCCTTACCCTATCTGACCCTACAACAACAGTTAAATTTTTATAGCCTTCCTTATATAGTTCGGTAGCGATATCTATAATAGTTCGGGTAGAGCTATTAATAATATTATTAGAGTACATAGGAAGGATTTCCTTCATGAACTTTAATTTAACATTATAAGGGAGGGGATCCTTCTTAGCATTAGTTGAATGGCTTAAGAAAATCTTATAAGATGCCCTTTTACTCTTCGCGACATCAGCTACCTTCTTAACCAATTTCTCATGGCCAGTAGTTGGCGGGTTAAACCTACCAAACGTGACAACTACGTCACTATCTAAACCTTCTAATATTGTGGAAAACTTCTTCATCTATCCCCTAGTATCACTTTGCCATCCTTTAATTATATCTTTGCTGAAATTATTAAAACTAAATTCCATTCTATCAACGATTTTAACAGCTCCATTAGACAAGTGATCTATAGCCACAAACCCTTCAGCTCCAGTTACCTTATACCCATTACTAGTCTTTACAAAGGTATTTATGCTATCTAACTTATTGAGGTGCGTGAGGAGCATACGCTTAGCATCTACCAACTCATTTTGCATATCGAACATAAGTACAAGGTTCTTAGTGTTAACCTTGTTAAACCAATCCAACGCTTCAATCTTCTTAGCATTCTTACGAGCCTTACCTTTATCTGATTTAAGCTTATCAATCTCTTTATCATATCTATTATGAATCCACTGTACCAATTCTTTGGTATGGGTAGCCGTATTACTAATCTCACTTTGGCTTCTCACCTTAGTGTTTCTAAATGTATTGATATAAAGATTAATCTCTTTATTGGTGGATACATCTTTAAGCACCGATGAACTAATCTTATTAAATAACTTACCGGCGTTTGATATATGTTTAGTAATGGCATCGGTATCTTTCTTGGTAAGGGTAGCATTCTCTGCTTGATCTAAATTAGCACTCTTACTCCATACGGAGGAGACCCTTTTAAACTCAGATGCTTCTACACCAAAAGATGCATTCATTGTATCGAATGTACTCCCCGTATACTTAGTATGCCATACAACACCAATTGACGCTTTTAATATATCTGATGCATCTTCTACAGGGACAGCATATACAATCGTGTTAGGGTGGAACGTAATGTACTTTTGTCCATCGATAGTAGCCTTTGTTAAATCCCCCTTGGTAAACATAATGTCACCTTGATACACGCCCTTCTTAATGCCCAGCTTCTTTAACTCAGTGTATGCAATCTTTAACTTATCAGATAGATCACCTGAAGTATCAGCATCAACATCTGCATGGCTTTTGTATACCTTGGGCTCTTTATTAAATATACCCTTCTTAGCCACGAAAAACTCACCGTCTGTAGGATCAATACCACAAAACACAGCTGGTGCTCCATCCCACTTAACCGTCACCTGTCTCGTGGCAGATGTATTACCACCTAGCATATCACGTAAATCCCTTAACGCATTAATAGCTGCCCTAGTACCATCTACACCACCATCAATGATCATATCCTCGATATGAATCATATGGGTGTTTTTGGCCTCGACAAGGTAGCTCTTGAAAGTCTTCATCATGCTTTAGTCATAGCATCTAAGATGACTTTAGCGTCTTCTAAATTATCTAGTGTGTATTTAGACTTACCCTTAGCCTTTAATTTAGCTATACATCTAATCTGAGAACTCCTTTGAGTTGGATATGCCCTAGTACCTCCAGATCCAGATCTTGTCAGTCTAATGTAGATTTCGATATCAGCAGATAATTGAGGGATGGGCAGGTTAAGAGGGTTCTTTTTCATATAGAACAACCCCGACTTGCCAATTTGGATATAGTAGCATTTCTTCTTGGCGTACCAATCATGAATGAACTTGGTGTTATACTTAACAATTGTATTGATGGGCTTCAACATTCCTTCTTTCTGAAGCACCCCCCATGTCTCCTTAGTTGTCTTAAATGGGACCTCATAATCTCCATTAGATGCATGTAGATCTTTAGGCTCTTCTTGCTTCATCCTCGTAATATACTTTCGAATATCCCCTTCTTTGGACTTAATAGCATCAATAATCATATCCTGAACATCTTGCTCTAAAGCATCACCCGCTTTAGAAAATGAATATTCATCCTTGCCTTTATTAATCCTAACAGAAGGCCCACCCATCTGGGCATTCTTATCCATTTTGATTTCGATAGGGATCTCCTGTTTAGGAGGGACGACCACAGTCATATACATATCAACAACAGAATTGTCAAACCCACCACCATCATCAGGTTTCAACGTGTGAGTCTTCTTCAAGTTCAACTTCTTGTCTTTAAGAGCTTTTTCTACAACACCACGTACCTTGTCTTCATATTCCAATCCACCGGTCCCAACACCCTCTATAATAAACGAGCTAAATTTTTTCATTGATATCCTTTTAATTTGCGTCCATCCAAGCTTTCACTTGGGGATTGTTTGGTAATTGACTAGCCCAAGAAGCGATCTTCCTGGTTATCTTATTGATTTGCTGATCGAATTGAGCATTGCCATCCTTATCGTCTTTACCAGTACTATTGTTTTCGATAATGAAAAACCTCTTACCGAATAAACTAGAGTACGATTTCTTATTACTTTGAACACCTTTCCACATTGAAGTAACAGCTTTAGATCCTAATGACCTACCACCATCTTTACCCCTTTGCATGTCGCGTTCAATAGATGTTTCTAAGAAAGTATCAACAAATACCAGTGAACATTCATACCCCAGTTTTTCCAAGGCTTCTTTATGTGCTTTGATCTTATTATCATCTTTACCGGTACCATCAATCACTAAACCCAATCTACCGTTTATAGCATGACCTTCTTTACGTTTAGTAGTTTTCTTTGATATGCCCCTAACGATATCTTTAGCATAGGCTTGCCCATCAGGCATTTCCATATCCATTAAAGATAATTTCATGGCCTTTTCTAATGCAGAGTCTGAGTTGATCTCTTTGAAGTTTAATGATTCCAATCCTAGTTGTCCAACAACGTAAGACTTACCTGAGCCTGGACCACCTGCCATGAAGATAGCATGAAAAATGGACTTATCGTTCTTACCTTCTTCAAGGTGATTAAGGAAGCTCTTCATTGAAATTTACGTAAAGTTATTATGTATATTTATAACTTTAATGTTCTCAGTATTTCATCTAAATTATGGATACTACTATACTTCTTCAGCTTACGAAGCTTCTTGGATATGTTTTTATACACCTTATCGGTATCTATTTCACCGTTATAATCTAAAATGAATATCATGGCAAGCATATCTCCTAGCTCTTGCTCAAGGTTATCCCGGCTTTTATCATTAATACCAAACCTCTGTATCTTCGAAGCAGCTTGAATAACCTCAGCACATTCTTCCGATAGAATGACTAAGGTCTCATTATTACATTTTAAAGTCATCGAAATTAGTCACTGCAGGTTTATTATATACTAGCTCATCCTGGGCACTTTGCTCCACATCATATAATCTCATCTTGGGCTTATCTATGCCTAAAATAAACCTCTTATGACTGCTTATGTCGTTATATCTATTTTTCAACTGCTTAACCATTACTTGATTAAGACTATCCATCTCTTCCGTTGCTATAATCGCTACCATTAAATCACTCGTTGCTGGAAGACCAAATGATTCTGATGTATCGGTTAATGATATATCCGTATTGTCATAACCACCTCTTGTTGTTTGAGTGGCACTTACAATAGGTAGATTATTCTCTACGGCTAGCCCTCTTAACTCTTCAGCAATAGCTTTTACGTAAAAATACGATCCCGCATCACTTCTTAACCTTGAAGACGCACAGATATTAATATAGTCAATATAAATAATATCTGGGGTGAAGTCTTTTTTAATTGCAAGCTCTTTTAATAAGCTTCTAAAATGGCCAGCGTGGGCTGTTGATGTAGGGTACTCCTTAATCACTAGCTGTCCATTAGCCTTCTCTTTAATCTTATTAATCTTATCGGTAAACATCTTCTTGGGTAAGTCAACCAAGTCGCCAATATTAACATTCATTAAGTTAGCATCAATACGCTCAGCGATCATTTCCTCGGCCATCTCTAATGTGATATACAATACATTTCTACCTTGAGATATATTAGCTGCAGCCATATGACACATGAATAGAGATTTGCCTGCACCGGTACCTGCCAATACGATGTTTAGAGTTTTATTTGATAAACCACCTTTAGTAATCTTATTAAACATATTAAGATCGAATGGTATCTTACTCTCACTCTTATGATAAAACTCGTAACGCTCCCCTGCATCTTCTTTATAGTCATGCCCAACATGGTTGTCAAAACCAACAGAGAGAGCTTCCGATAATATTTCAGGTATGGCATCTTGAGTATACTTATCATCATTGCCATCAATAATTTGAATACCTTTGAATATAGCATTATAAACTGCTTTATCCTTACAGAACTTCTCGGTTAAATCAACCAGCCAATCTTGGTTAACTTTCTCTTCAGATAAATCTGTAATGGATGCCATGATAGACTGATAATCGTCCCCTGATAAATCATTACGAGCACCGATTGCAATCGTTAAGGAATCTTTAGAAGGTTTATCATGGTAGTGCTCTACAAATCTACTGATCTCTTCAAACATTACCCCTTCGATTCTATCATGGAAGTATTCCTTCTTAAGGAAAGGAGACACCTTACGGGTAAATGGTTCGTTAAATAATAAATTACTTAGTATCGTTCTCTCTATCGTCATATTCTAGGTCTCCATTAGCTAATTGATCATCGATAATCTCAATAAGAATATCTCCAAGTATATTTTGAAACTCACTACACTCAAACACTTCTTCCTCCAATCCGTTAGAATCTAATAACTCCCAATCGAAACTTAGAGTGTTATCTTTATCCTCTTCAAAATTAACCTTGCCATATCTATACACAACACCTTGCCAGCGCCCAGCTTTTTCTGTTAAGCCAATACCCTGCCACTTCTCATCTTTGTTTACAACAAATTTATACATAATGTAAATAACTCCCTATAATATACTTCGAATCTTTCTTCACTTTCCTGCCTGCATGTAAGTAATTCCATAACGGCGGGAATATTAATATACGCCTCTTTATTGGCGTCGAACCTTTTAATTAAATCATCACAGTATTCATCAGGGATAGCATTATCATAAACCCTAATATAATTCTCAATCATCAAGCATGCTCATCTGACCAATCTGGAATCGCTTCTTAATAAAATCTTTAAAGTCGGTATTAGCAAATACAGGAGCCCAAAACTCTTTGTTAAGGGTATCTTTTTCCCTTACCTTCTTATCTTCTACCTCACCAGTCTCGGTATCGACCCTTGCATACCATCCAATGTTAGGTTTAACAACATACTTACCTTCCAATGCAACTTCAAGTAATCCCGAGTACGGCATGATACCACCTTCCCATGTTACCGCGATAGGAATCTTGGACTTTTCCCTAACGAATCTTGATTTCTCAATATTGATAATAAAGTTATAACCTTTAATCTCGGTACCTTTCTTCTCTTGCTGTCTTCCGATGATCCAGATGTTATCAGCGCTATAGTAAATTCCTGTGTTATGGGTTACAACACCATTCTTAAGGATATAATGTTCATTATCCTTCACCGATAAATCGTATACTGGTTTCTTACCTACTTTATTTATTTTTGCAATTTTCATTATGCGATTTTCTATTTGATTTACATCAACTCCAACTTTCAAATCTTCCGCTTTAACCCAGCCACCATTAACTAGAAACTTATGTTTATCCGAACAAGTCACTGTATATCCATCTTCAAACTCGATTTCATAGCATTCTGGATTCCCGTCCTCTAATGTATCAGGGTTCCACACATGAGTAACTTCTCGCTCACCGTCTAGTGTGATTACTTTTTCTCCTACATTAAAATCTTCTACGTTCTTCAAACCATCAATTGTTTGTATCTCAGTACCAGCAACTACACACCCGCCAGACACAACTGCTTTAGGAAATAAACCGATTTCTTGATAGGTATGGTTAATAGCAATCAAAGGAATATCTTTCATTGTTAAGTATGGAGTTACCATTCTAAACAAACCTTTTAAAGCTTTAGCTCTACTCATATCAGCTACTGATTTCTCGCTTTTAGCATCCTCTAATTCTTTCTTGGAAGCAAGGTTACCAATTGAATCAATCAAGATAATTACCTTATCCTTTACCTCGAGATTCTCTAATTGGTTAACCAAATCAAACTTAAGCTCCTCCACATTCATAATTGGTGTATGCAATACCCTATTAGTATCAATACCAAAGCCTTCAAAATAGCTTTGCGGGCTACCAAACTCTGAATCGTAAAATAATATAACCGCATCATCATGCTCTTTCAAATAAGCCGAAGCTATTAACAATCCAAAACTTGTTTTGAAGTGCTTTGAAGGTCCTGCCAATACAGTCAATCCCGAACTCAAGCCTCCATCAATATCACCTGATAACGCAACGTTTATCATTGGAACAGAAGTCTTCACCATTTTCTTATCTGAAAATAATTTAGACTCTGCTAAGGTGGCGCTGGCTTTAATTCTAGAATTAGCAGCTAATTTATCCATTATACTCATATAATATTCTCCTTGTTTACTATATTATACTATAAAACAAGACCTAAATCAAGCCTTCTTTCTTTAATCTTTCATCCACATTTTGTTTGGATAATACTGCATCAACTTGTATTTCAACAAAGTAAGCTGTATCTGAAGCTCCATATCTATGCAATGCTTCAATAATATCCTCAATATGACCATCGTTTAAATGCTTAAGTGTTATTAACTTTGCCATTATAAAATGATTTTAGAATCAGGTGTTACAATTTTAGAGATGTGTTTGTTATACGCATTAGCTACAATATCACTCGTCTTAATCGAGAACAATAATGAGTTCTTTCTAAATGTAAAATTAGCCTCTAGCTCCTCACCAGTCATACAAATGCCGTCTGATAGCCCCATGCCTTGCTCATTGATTTGAACCAGCTTAGGTTGATTGATTGTAATCTCATCATTAGTCTCTGATACAAATAAACCAATAACTTCTGCGCCGTTAATAAGGGCTACGGTAACCACTTCATTTTCTTTCATACTTTCTCCTTTAAAAAAAATCTTCTAATGTAGCTTGAGTGCCAAAGCTCAAGTCTATATTCCATTCTAAATGCTTCAATATAGCCATGAGGGGCGACATGAAAGCTTTTTCAAATTGTAAATCAAAATCAATTGATTTATGCAATCCTAACTCATCCGGGAACAATGTTATAAATGATACAACATGGCTTTGGATAATGTTAGGAGTTTTAAGGTAAATAAACTTTACCTTCTCTCCTTCTCCGATAAGGGGGAACTTATTAATAAGTTTCTTTTCCTTTATCATATGATTATATAATAGGGCACCCCTTACGTGAACAGGTGTACCTTTAGCTACAATACTATTCGCCCCAGTCCATTTAGCCAAGCCATTCACAGATCTAGGGAATGATATATCGCTGGGCAAAGCATTAACAAACTTTGTTCTAAACTCTTGGATGTATTCATTAATGTCTTGCTCGGTACCATTCATAATAATACTTAATGCTTTCTTCAAGGCTGGTCTACATATGGTTGGAGTAGAGGATCTAATAGCTTCAATGCCCATAATCTTTAGCTGGGGAGTCTTATATCTTACCCCTTCATTGTCCCATACATTCAATACGTATCGCTTCTTAGCTGTCCATATACCTCTATCGGCAATTGCTTCCCTTGACATAATCATCTTTTGCTCATAAGCATTCGTATAATTAGCTAAATCTTGATAGCATTCACTAATGAACGGCTCTAGCTTATCCTTGGCGATGGTATCTAGAAAATCAACAATCTTCTCTTTAGGAGTATCCTTATCGAATACTTTATTAACCAGCCCATCCATTCTAAGATAGCAAGAGTCGGTATCAACAGCTATCACATAATCTTCATCTGTTTTTAATATATTATTAATATATTCATTTAACTTCTTTGAAATCCATTTAATAGCCATTTGACCTGATAAGGTAATAGCCTCGGCGTTACGTAATTGAAAGAATCTAAAGTAAGCATTTCCTACAGCTCCATAACATGAGTTCATTTGAATCTTCTTGGCCATTTGGAAGTTGTTGTACTTAGCGATCTCCCCCGATAACTCTTCCTCCCGGGAAGGATCGTCTACCAGCTCCTGCTTCAATTGAAGCATCTTCTTCTTATATACCACCCTCTCGTTATAGATAGTATCCATTAACTCAGGTAGAAATCCCCTCTTAGATTTATCATATAATTGACCTGAAGCTGCCATGGCATATTTTAAATTGCTTGTATCATATTCCTTGTTTAATATACCATCAACATTAACATTTAATTTCTGATCAATCATCGTTTCCGGGCTGATATTATATTGCATGATTAAATGAGGGTACAAGGAATTAAGATCGAAACTAACAACCCAATCACTCTCTCCTGTTTTAGGTTCCTTAACGAAACCACCTGGGTATTGAGCATCTTTAGAAGCGTCAATATCCTTCTGGGGAATCACAATACTTCTCTTCAATAGGTAATTGTATATAAGCACTTCCCAATACTTCACCGTGGTAAATGTATCTTGCATATTAACCTTGGCATCGTATGTCATTGTTAAGAGTAGCTCGATCAATCGCATCTTCTTTTCTAAGTTGTCTACGATCTCCACGTCTTGTATATTGTAATCAATAAATGATTGATAGTCTTTTGTATACCACTCTTTAAAGGTATCGAAGGGGTTACCATCTTTATGATCGCCCAGCTCTACCTCAGCAATATAATCTAATCTATATGATTCCCTATTAACATAAGTAAACTTCTTATATAGTTGTAGGTAATCTATATCTGATACACCAAGGATCTCAAACTTCTTCATGTCCCTATACTGCCCCCTAACCGTCTTCTCCCTTACGATCCCCCACGGACTCAAGAGTTTAACTGCCCTCTTGTTGATTACCTTGGCTACCCTATTACAAATATAAGGGATATCAAACATCTCTGAATTCCACCCTGTGATAATATCTGGATAATCATCAGACCACCAGCTTATGAATGAATGGAGAAGCTTCAATTCTGAATCACATAAGATATAAGTTACATCTTCCCGGGTATTAATATAAGGATTGATTCCCCATACCGTGAACCTTCCTGTTCTATGATCCTTAACGGTGATGGATAGCATCTCCTCTTCTGCCTTCTCGGGATCTGGAAAACCATTCTCACACTTAACCTCGATATCAATAGTGATGATCTTTAAATACTTTGGATCATATTTAATATCTTCCGGGTATTGATCGGCGATGTATGTATAGGGGTATTGAGTTAGTCCAAATATCTTATCATGGTTGTTGCGATACAACTTAACAAAATCCTTAGCTTTGCTGATGGTATCAAACCTGATGGGGCTAGCACTCTTCCCAGCTAATGTTTTGTATTTTGATTCTTTAGGGCTTGGTACGAATAAGGTAGGCTTATAAGGCACTTTAAAATTACGCCTTTGGCCATCTACGATAGCACGTACAAGTAGATTGTCACCCCATTGGGCAACGTGTGTATAAAAATTGTTCATAATATATATTATAGCTCATAACAAGCTAGAAATCAACTTAGAAGGTACTTACTTGAAGGGTCCACTATTAAGTTGTTATCAATCATAAAATGCTTACTGCAAAGTATATCTAATTTATCTTTTCTATCATCAAGGGTAAATAGTACATTCTTATGTAGAATGCCATTGAATGATAAATCTAATTCAATGGTTGCTCGATCTTCGATATGATCTCCCGGGCCTGTTAATATCCGTTTAATCTCTACGATAGGAGCTCTATATTTTGTACCCCTAAACTTCCAAGTTACTTTCTTACCATCATTACCAATCTCTATATCTTTAGCGTGAAGTACCATTGCCGTGGAGCTATTACCAGTATCCATCTTAACCTTTAAAGTCTTACCATACAAAGGTATTTCAAACTTCTCGCGCATGCCACATGTTTCACGGGGGCCTTTAATATTATTGGTATCGGTTATATACTTGACAACTATCTCGTTTATATTGGTACCGGTTATACCTTCAATACCTTCCGTACCTGCCGATGAGTTTACTTCGATAATAAGAGGGTCATCGTTATTAGGAATAAAATCAACACCAGTCCAATATCCACCAACTGCTTTTGCTGCGGCGAGAGATATCTCTTTTTCTTTCTCGGTAAGTTCGTATTTGTCAGTTGTAGCTCCCTGTGAATAATTAGATCTAAAATCTTTGTCAGGGACATTACGCCTCATAGTCCCTATAATTTCATTATCTAACACCATAACCCTTACATCGAATTCACTCTTAATATATTCTTGAAGGAGTAGATCTATTGATTCATCCATCTTATATAATAACTGAGTGATAGCGTCTAATGATTGTAAAGACTCAACTAGCATAACACCTACACCTTGAGTCCCCCTCAAGGTTTTTAATATGACAGGGAGCTTGGTTTTAAGCTTATCAAATGCCTGCTCGGCATAGTTTATCTTCTTATCAGGCCCCATGGACATTAATACAGTCTTGGGTTGATTAATATCATTATCCCTTAAGATCAATGTAGTTCTATATTTGTCGGCACATATCTCAGTACACTCGCGAGTATTGATTGTTGGTACCTTTAACCGTTCAAACTGGGTAAGAAGGTTAAGATAAGAATCTTTCATTGTTATAGAAGCTCTCGCTACCACAACCGTATCTTGCTTGCTTATTGGAAAGCCCTTATCATCATTGATGTTATGAACCATTCCATCTTTAATATAAGCACCTTCCATATCAACCAGGTAGCATTTTACCCCAGCTTTCTTAGCTTCTTCTGCTAACCTCTCTGCCGTTGATAAAACACCTTCTAACGCTTTCTTAGGAGGCTTAGTTAGAATAACTAGATTCATTATTTCCTACCGTGTATTTAGCCTCTAATGCCCAATCACCCTTATCTTTAAACGATATAATCTTAATTTGAGAAAGTGGTGCCTTGGGTGCCGGGAGGGCATCAACCCCTACCAAGTTCCATTCAGCTAAGAGACATACAATTGTATTTCTTCTTTCAATATCGTTTTCTGATAGATTAGATGGCTTACCATCTAGCTTGAACAGCTCTTTAAAATGGGTTATATAATACTTACCCCTCTTATGGAGTATATGACATGATTGAAACAGCTTCTTTTCCCTTTTAGACGCTACACCTATACGTGAAAGTGTCTCTTTTATTTTTAGAAAATCGCTAGGGTCCTTTAATTGAACCTCCAACATGTCACTGATTTCCCACGTTGCTTCGTTGATCATAACCACCTTTATCTAATTTCGCTTTTATTTGCTTAATTTGAGCCTTGGTTAATACCTTTAAGGCTCCATTAGCTTTTGTGTTACTATATCCATAGTATTCTTTGATGACTTGCAAGTTCTTACTCTTACTTGCAGATACCCAAGGAGCATATCTTTTACCTGCTCGTAAACTATTTAGCAAAAAGAGGTACTGGCGGTGCTTGTCTAACTGAGGTCTTAAATTGATTTCATTAACTAAAAATATAGTATCTGGGAAAGGGCTGATGCACTTGTTTATAATGAAAGGTATATACTTCTTTTCCCACATCACATCTTCCGTATCCATGAGATCTTTCTTGGACACATTGATACTATACAGGTAATCTTTAAGCTTATACACTACTTAAACTTTACTTGACTCATAAGCTCGGTCATACATGCCAACATATTAATCTCTTGATCAGCCACGAAGCTAGATTTGTATTGATAATCAGCTAAGATTAGTATGGCGTGAGGTATGGTGGAAGGGTCTAATTTGGTGTATAGGGAATCAAACACCATTCTGAATATCTTCGAGGGGTCATTATCTAAATTATTTACTATCCATTTACGTACTAATTGAAACTCTTTGTTCTTTATTAGCTCCATTAAATTAGATATATTATCGGAAGCCATATTCACCATTATACCACTGTCAATCTTACCCGAGACAGAATAGCGTTGAAGCTCATTTAACACCCTTCTCCAATCTGGGAAGTGCTTTTCAATAACCATTGCAACAGACTTCTCTTCATAAGATATACCTTCAGCTGCTAATATGTTCTCGGTTCTCTTTAAGAATTCGAACGCTAATTGAGGCTTCTGTTTATTAGGTATGTTGAATTCAACAACTGAACATCTCGATTGAAGAGGTTCGATAATTCTATTTCTAAAATTACAAGTTAAGATGAATCCACAGTTCTTATGAAACTCTTCAATGAATCCACGAAGGGCAGGTTGAGTAGAACTAGGGTTAAGGTATTCTGCTTCATCTAAGATAACATACTTTCTACCACCGTCCATGGAAACCGTACTGGCGAAGTTCTTAATTTTATTACGTAATACATCAATCCCCGTCTCTTCCGATCCGTTAATCATTATCCACGTGGCACCAATCTCATTTAGCATAGCCTTAGCTATAGTTGTCTTACCAGTGCCAGCTGTGCCCGATAATAACAGGTTTGGTATATTACCTTGATTGACGAACTCTCTAAATACAGTCTTGAGCTCCACCGGGAGTATAGCATCTTCTACAGTTTTAGGCCTGTACTTCTCTACCCAGAGGAAGTTTCTATCCTCCATTATACAGACGCCTCTAGTGCGATGAAATACTCGACTTCCTTATTTACATTTTTGAACTTACTAATACCTTTATCAGATATGGCTACATCGTACTCACCCGGGAGCAATTTAAGATTCTCAGTCTTGAAAAAGTATTCTTTAGAAGCAGTAGCCCCTGTACCTACAACAATTGAGAAATCATTAGATGTATCATTCTTACGATCTTTAACGGTAAGAATAATATTGCCTGTTACTTCTGTCTTAAGCATGAGATCTGTAATGCCTAGAACTGCTGCTGACTTCTGCACCTTAGTAAAGTCTCTACTTGTTAATCTAAAATTAACAGATGCTTCAGGCATCTTAATATCATTCTTAGGACTAACAACAATAGATGGATCTGAGTAAAAGTATACTAACTCAGATGTACCACTCTCCTCTTTAATAGTGATGTTATTATCATTAAAGGTTAGGGTAGGGACTTCAAACAACGATAAAGCTGCTAGAAATTCATTCAAGTCATACAGGGCGAATTCCTTCGGGAAGGTATCAGGTATGGTAGCCTTAGATATAATATTCTTCATGATGCTCACTGTATTGAGCTGGTTGCCTTCTTTGATTAGAAGGTTCTGGTTAATTGTCGAGTAGTTCTTTAATACTTCAATTGTTTCTGCACTTAATTTCATTTCACGGTTCTCCTATAGTAATACTATTATTATATACTAGATCAATATCAAAATCAACCTATTGTTGTTGCCTTGCTAAAGTTGTTAGTCTTTTCGAAACTAATAACATTCTTAAATTTATCTACAAGCACGTCCCTCTTATGGCTTATAATAAACACGTTTTCATCTTTAAAGTTGTACAAGATCTTTAGGAAGTCATCGGTGCCTGTATCATCTAAAGATGAATCAAATATCTCATCCAGTATCAGTAGATTTGTATTAGCTGAGTTCTTCATTTTAGCTATAGATCTCCAAGTGAATAATATAGCTAAATCAATCCTAGTTTTCTCTCCTTCCGAGAAATTAGCGTAAGAGAATGTATCACGATATCGTGATTTGATAGTCTCGTTAAACTCTTCATCCAAGGTAAAGTTAACAAAGAAGTCCATGGATTGTAAGTAGTCGTTTATAAGCTTGTTCATTACCGGAAGGTATTGTCTAATGATCTTTACCTTAATACCATCATCCCTTAATAACAATTTAACCACTTCCAAATATGTCTTGGTCTCTTGCAGCTCATGCTTGGAAGAGTTTAATGATTTAGTTATACCCTTCATGAGCATCAATGACTCTTTGTCTTTATCTCCCAACTCTTGCACTTCTAATTCACGTTTATCCTTATGAAGCTTGGCGAGGTACTTGCCCATTTCCTCCACGCTTGATTGAATCTTGGCCATGGCCACTTCATTACGTTGCATTAAAGTCACGGTGTCTTTAATCTTATCTAGAAGAACCTGCTCGGTATTTTCTAATTCACTTAACTTGTCCATGGCTTCTTCTAATTCATTGATATGCCCCTTGTAATGGTTTATCTTTACCTCTTTAATGTCGTCATTAATAACTTGGGTGCAAACGGGGCATTCGTCGTTGTCCTCAAAGAATACCTTATGTTTATCACTGGTAAGCTTACTATTAGATAACGACGCTTTTGTCTGGGATATCTTTCTCAGCTTGGCCTCTATTTGAAGCTGGTTAGATGTTTCATCAAGAAGTTCTTCATTATCTGATTTAATACTTTTATGCCTGTCCATATTATCATCGATGTCCCCCTTAATGTTATCTACTTCCTTATCGATATTTGTTATTAATTGCTGCTTGTTAACACTAGCTGTATTAATATATTCTTCTTTCAATTCAATCTTATTATTATTAACATCAAGTTTATACTCTAATGTTTTTAATTCTTCAAATAATGATTTCATCTTAGATTTAAGAATAAGATTCATTAATGAGAATACACGAATATCTAAGATATCTTCTACAATCTCTCTTCTGGTAACCTTAGGCAATTGCATGAATGGTATAAACGTTGATGCTCCTAATATAACCACTTGAGTGAATGATTTAAAATTCATGCCAAGTACTTGCTGCTCTAAATACTTTTGATAATCCCTAACCGAAGCGTCTTGATTTATCATAACACCATCTTGCCATATCTCAAAGATGTTAGGCTTCATACCTCGTATAATTGTAAACTCTCTTTTGGCGATGGTAAATTCAATCTTAACTAAGGTACCTCCATTGTTCACGGAATTAATTAAAGAGGTTTTAGATACATTCCTAAAAGCCTTTCCAAACAATACAAAGGTAAGGGCGTCTAATATGGTTGACTTACCATGCCCATTCTTACCAATAATAAGGGTGCTTGCATGATCGTTTAGATTAATTATGGTAGGCGTATTACCTGTTGATAGTAAATTGCGGTATTCTATTTTCTTAAATATAATCATTCTATATCACTTGCCTCGGCGTATAATGTTTTTAACATGGTACCAAGCTTATCTTTATCAATATCAATACTCATCTCTTCAACGTAATCGTTTAATAAGGTTAAGGTATCAGATACATTCTCAATAGCATTATCATCTACCGCTATGTCATCGAAGTTTTCAATAATCTTAACATCATGGGTGTTTACTTCATTTAATAATTTCTCCACGAAGCGATCGAATTGAAATAGATCTTTCTTATTAACAACAATTAATTTAACAAACTTATTCTTATAAGCTTTTAAATCAAAATCATCTGGATTATCATCATAATATATCTTTTCGAAAATCAAATGAGGATTCTCTATGCGCTCAAGCTCTCTCGTATTGGTATCGAATACGTGAAACCCTTTAGGGCAGTCATGATCGTTCCAGGTAATTTGGTAAGGGCAACCTAAATAAAATACCTGGCCATCGTCGTTCTTTCTATGGTAATGTCCCGAGTATACAATATCAAATTTATTAAACAACTTCCTTGAGTAGCCTGAGGGGCTTACCATAGTGGTATTCATTTCAAAGCCAGACAATTCTAAATGACCCATACAAACCTGGGCTGTAGTTTTGTTGATAATCTCAATTGAGCTATCATGATTCTCTGAGTTAATCCAAGGCATGAATAGCATATCTAAACCATCGAAGTTGACCTCGGTTGCTTCCGGGTAGATACTCATATTATCGTACTTCTCAAATAACAACCTCATGGAATTAACCGAGTTAGTATTCTTGTAGAATATTGTATGATTACCAATAATAGAATGTAGTTTGATACCCTTCCCGTGCAGCTTATCAAACCACATCTGCTTTGAATCCAATAAGGATTTATAATTAACATACTTCCTTGAATCAAATGTATCACCTAAATCAATGACCGTATCAATACCATGCTCTTCCAAGTATGGAAAGAATTGCTCATCATAAAATGATCTGAAGTAATCTGAGAATCTCTGGTCTGAGTTTCTAGCCCCGAAGTGCTGATCTGTTATTAAAGCTATCTTCATTTCACGTAAAAGTCTTCTAGCCCTGTCGGCGCTTTCTTCTCGGGTTTAGGTGAACCCTTCTTGACTTTATACACGGGAGTTTTTGGGACATAATTCTTTTGAAGGTACTCAACCATCTCGGCTGCTTCCCTATCGGTATCACCATCAACACTCATATTAGATATGATGCTATGCTTGACGTGTTGCTGCTTCTTCTCTTTTTGAATTCTACGTACAAATGCAAAGTAGATTATCTGGGTAAAGTAAGCGAATGGGTTATCTGATTTAGCCGGGTTAAAGTTATGGGAGTACATAATAGCGTTTTCAATACCATCGGATATCATCTCATCACGATATGTATAATTAATAAAGTTAGGTTTAAGGGATAACCTGTTAGCTATCTGCAATATACACTCTCCAATATAGTTGTTAAGGGGAGGTCGACCTTCTCCGTTCGCTGTATTTACTTCACATTGATCTTTCCATTCCTTCATCGCCTTGAAGAAGTCTTTATTATTTACATAGTTAGCCATATCAGTTATTATTATTGTTAGTCATAGTTATATTATATAATAAAATAAGATCAAAATCAACTAAAAATAAAGTTGCCTTCTTTCTTGATATAGTATATAATCACTATGTGGGAGGGGGAAATAGCCTTAGTGTAAAGACTCTGTTGGTTGATCTAGATTACCTTCGATGATTTCTACTATCCATTGGGCTGGGTTGGATATACTTATTACATGAAATGTAGGTATATAGGTTTCGTTATCATCACTGTAAGGGTTCCAATCATATAACGACACTTCATTATCATCATTGTATATTACCATAGGTGATTCAATGGTAATAATACTATCAACCGAAGTAACTATTCCTATAATAAACTCACCGCTAGCTAGACGTAAGATTTTGTATTCCATACTTTTCTATAGTGTAATCAAATTGTTCTTCATTGTAAAGCTTAACCCTTTCAACAAAGTGTCTTAATGTGTAGTTCTTAGTTTGTAAGTCATCTGCTATATCGTATAAGGTAGTTATCTGGTTATTATCACTCTTACGTAATCCCCTACCAATTGATTGTAAATTCCTTACCCTTGATTTAGATGGACTAGCAAAGATAATGTTATGAATATTGCGAATGTTTACCCCGGTGCTCATTGTACCTGATGATGCTACAATAATACAATTATCTTTAGTCTCTACAAGATGTCTTATCTCTTCCCTTGTATCAGCATCCACCCCGCCATGTATATAAAATACTTCCTTATCATTATCTTTAATTATCTCTTCCAATACATGTCCATGTTTCTCAACATACTGAAATAATAATAAAGTATTACCCTTCAATGATAAAGCTAATCTCTTTATAAAGTTATTCCTTTCAATATTAGTTACAAGATAATCCATCTCTTCCTGGTAATTAAACTTCTTCCCGTTAGGTTTATTATGTAGTAATACAATACATTTAATATTAAATTGACTTAGATGCTTCTTATCGATTAAAGCTTTGGTTGTGGTAATCTTCTTTAACCCTCCAAACAAGCCTTCCAATATAAGCTTATTGCAAAGACTGCTATCTAAAGAACCTGTTAATCCAAATCTATATCTACAACCAGTTAACTTAGTCATTATAGATGTTAAAGCCTTAGCTTGGAATAGATGAGCTTCATCTCCAAACACCACCCCGAAATCATCGAAGAAAGATTTAGGTTGCTTATATATACTTTGCCACGTACTTATTGTTATTCTTTTATCTGTAGTCTTCTCTTGGCCAGCCATTACCTTATGGCAAGCCAAGCTTGAGTCAAATCCATAGTCTTCAAAATCACTATACATTTGATTAACTAATGATACGGTAGGTACAATAATTAACACCCTTTCTTTATTATAAAACCTAGCTAGTAGATATATGATTAAAGATTTACCTGATGCTGTAGGGCTTAATAACAAGGCCCTATTGAACTTTATAGCGTGGGTGATAGCATCTAATTGATAATCTCGTACCTCTATCGCTTGCCCTTGGGATGTTGGGTTTATCTCTTTAGCGAACGCTGTAACGTCGACTAATGAAATATCGTGGTGATCCATAAGCTCAGCATCAAGAGACACCTGTATCTCATGAGTTCTTGCCCATTTAAGTAAAGGTATAAGGAGGCCCAGGTATATAGTATGATTCTTCAGGTTGTACAGTTTTATCTTGCCATCCCATATTTTTTTACGGACAGCAGGCATAAACTTAGCACCGGGAACTTCAAAGGTGAAGTAGTCGTATAGGTTGCGCGCTATACCATCATCGGTATCAATACGAATATATACTTCATCAACCTTTGATATGTTAATCATTAGACACCTTCACTAAACTTCTTCCACTCTATAGCACTTTTAATATGGAACGTTCTTGTGTTGAGTGATCTTATAATTTGATCTAAGTAATTAATGATCACCTTGTAATAATCTTTCTTCTGTTTAATTTTAATTAGATCTTCATCAGAATCCAGGTACATAGGAATATCTGATTTAAGTATTTTAAAATCAAAAGGATTGTCTTTATAGATTTCAGGTGATGACTTCCCCGTGTAGTACTCCCATTTGTTCCTTAAAAGAACTGCGTAGTCATACTCTACCTTTCTTAATAGAAGGGAAAATTGGTTATGGTATTGAAGATATTTGTTATGGATTATAGGAGTTCTTAAACTCTCATCATCCAATAAAGCATCGTTAATTTTTAAGTCTTTCTCAGACTGTTCTTGGAGTTGTTCTAGCGTCATATTTCATATTATAGTTTTTCAAATTCAAAAATTGTATAGTCAAGGGTGATAGAAACCTCTATCTGGGTAGAATCTTCCTCTTGTACATTGTATTCGATCGAGCCTAATGTAACAGGGAAGGTGTCTTTAAAGTTAAATTGTGCAATGGGATTGTTCTTATTGCTAAGAATTATTAAGGTAGCATCGGAAACTGATCTCTCTGATTGATCATAGTTATCAGGGAAGCCTAAACCTACCATCCAATTATACACCTCGGTGTAATTACTATAATCTTCATTAAGTAAAAAGGTAAGTTCTAATGACTCATAATCGAGTACATTATCGGCGTGAGGTACACTCTTAAAGGGTGTATTCTGCTCGGCTGATGTAGATGATATAGAGGGTACGTTAGCAGATGTGATAAAGAATTCAGTGTTAGGTAGCTTGTCTATAACAAATCTAAATTGAGTAGGGTTAGCGAAATCTATATTATCAGGTCTTGTATTCATAACAATATTTATCTAACCCTTATCGACTGTGGAAATCAGCCAGTAAAAAGGGCCAATTAAGGCCCTTCTCATCTCACTAAATAGTGATCAAATTACATAATGTTAGTAACTTGAACTCTACGGTAGTAAGTATTGGTGTTAGCTGTTAAAGCACCTAAACCAGCTGAAGTACCTTCAGCGAATGGATTAGCAGTGATGCCATAACGAGTTTTAAAACCAATCTTAGGTTGGAAAGTATTCTCACCAACTGCACGAACCATTTGTAATGGAACATATGGGCAGTAGAACAAACCAGCATCATAAGGGTTAGTACCTTTATAACCAGCAACATAGAATTGCTTAGCTGTGTTGTTAGCTGAATACGGATCAACGTATACTTTGATCTTACCATTCATAACACCAACAAATGTATTACCAGTATCATCTACTTGTAAGTTGTTGTTTAGTGCAGGAGATGTATCTAGTACACCAGCCATTTGTAATGCAGATGCAACATCTGAAGAACAAATAATGAAGTTACCCTTTCCACGACGAGTTTGTTGTGCAATAACGTTACAATCTCTTTCGATTTGGAACATCAAGCCTTTAAACTTCTCAACTGACCAACGTCCGTTAGAATCAGTATCCATATCAAAGATACCTGCAGTAGTTGTGTCAATCTGAGCACCAGCTTTAGCAGTAACATATACTGTACGAACAACTTCTCTATTGATTTCCGCAAGGATTTCAGAAGAAAGGATGTTAGCCAATTCTGTTTCAGCTTCTAAGCCATGGATAGCTTTAAGATCTTGAGCAAGCTCAAGCGTGTATTCAGCTTTAAGGGCGCGCGTCTTAGCAGTTACTGTTTGCTTCTCAATTGAGAAAGCCATTTCAGCAAATGCATTACCTGATGCATCACCTTTAGCTTCACCTTCAGCAGTAGTTAGACCTTCACCATGTGTATAAGTACCTGGAGTAGAATCATTTAACAATGCAGGGTTAGTACCTGCATGTGCTGGGCTTGTGTCACTAGAAAAATCTGAATCAGCTTCGTTGTAGAACGACTCCGTGCCAGTTTGGCTAGTGTAACGTGAGCGCATAGCGAAGATTAAGCCAGTTGGACCAGTCATTGGTTGAACTGAAGCAATATCATATGCGATTAAGTTAGGCATGGAACGACGTACTAATGAAATTAGTACTGGATCCCAGTTATCAACTGAAGATCCTGTTGCACTTGTAGGCGCAGCTTCAGTGATCATACGATCCTCATTCATTGCCTTCTCTTGGTTTTCAAGAATTACAGTGGTTACAGCTTTTTTGTATGAATCACCTATACCTGGAAGGGCGTCGTGATCTAGTACTGGGCTCCACTTTTCTTGTAATAGTTCTGTATTAAACATTTTTATGTCTCCTTTTATTTAGAACGTTTTACGTTAGAACTGATAGCACTCATATAATTATTCATGTCATCAGTATAGTTTACTTTTACTTCTTCATCAGACTCACTATCAATAGACTCTGTTACAACTTTCTCTGAAGGAAAGTAGCTTTCCTTTAAAGTGTTTAACTTATCTGTATAATCAGACTCGCTAACAAATTCTACATCTTCGATTAATCCTTTGAACTTATCTTTCTGTGTGTCTGAAAGATCACTCGCCACATCCATCAATATAGATTCACGCATAAGCGTAGAAATTCTTGCATTTTGAGAAGCATTAGTCTCAATTTGCTCATTTAACTTAGCCTCAAGATCCTTAAGCTTTTGCTCTTGTAATCCTAAAACGTCGTACTTTTCACTCGGAACATCAATATAATGTTGCTCGAATAAAGTTTTTAAGCCCGAGATAAAGTCTTCAGCAATTTCTGTTTTAAGACCATTCTCCGTAGCTAATTTGTTGTCTTCCATCCACTCTTCAACAACATAGTTTAAGAAAGTGTCAACCTTCTCAACAATGTTACCTTTCTCTTCTTCAACTTTAGATTGAACTTCTTCTTCAAGGCGTTCAACTTCAGCACGAAGTTTAGATGAAATAGCAGCTTCAAAAATTGTAGCGGCTTTCTTTTGGAAATCTTCTGAAAGGTTATCTTCACCTAATACTAATGCATTAAGATCATCTGAGAAAGTTTCTTTTAACTTCTCTGATTTCTTGTCACCAGCTTTAGCACTTTTAGTTTGAGCGTCGCCCTTAACTTCTTTTGCTTTCTTAGATGCTTTGTCTCCAGGACCATCTTTTTGCTCAGGATCTACTACTGCATCACCTAAATCTTCTGCGGCATCTTTACCCTTAGCTAATGTATCCTCTTTCTCGGCTGCTACTGCACCCTTCTTTGGCTTGTCTTGGTTATCAGCTTCTGCTAATACTTCGTTTTCAAGCTCCTCGATAATTTGATCGATATCTGACATTATTGTCTCCTATGATAAATGTTTTAAAAATTTTGCGAATGCTAATGCATCACGATTCGAATCTCCAGCGCGAGTATGTCTTTCGATATCCTCTACGATAGATACAGCATCTTTCTCTTTTAAAAGACCATTGTCCCAAATCCATTCCTTCCCTTCCATAATACCTTCAACGAAGGCAGAAGGTGCAGAAGGATCTGCAACGATATCAGCTGCTGTAACTAGCTGAAAATCCTCTTTTACATAATTTGCACTACCTGAAGATGATATAGACCCCATGCCCCTACTCGAGACACCTAGCTTTCCACCATCTTGGATTAGCGATTTCACAATTTCACCCATAGGAGTTGAAGCTATCTTAGCCTCACCTATAAAGTTCTTTCCATCTGCATATAATTCTGTTATAATATGTGAAACTCTATCAAGGTTAACAGTTGGACCATCAGGATGACCTAACTCCCCGTATGCCCTGCCTTCTTTAATGAATTCCTTATTATATCTTTTTACTTCTTTATTTAGAATATCAAATGGATAAACCCTGCCATTTCTATTCTTAATATCTGCTTGCATGAACACACCTTTAATAGACACTGCGCGTTTACCGCTTTCAGTTGCCTCCGTGATGTATTCTATATCACTTAGTTGTTCTGTAATTAGTTTCATATTAGCTGCCTAGTTCATTTCTTGAATTTACAATTTTACCACTCTCATCAAACCACATATCAGCAACAGAGAATCCATTAGATCCACCGTCAAAATGTGTGTAACGATAGTTTAATTGTAACATCAATTTACCGCTCTCTTGAACATTAAAGGTCCAAGGAACAAGATGTAATGATTTAAACATCTTAGGCTTTACACCCTTCACTAAATCAGCCGATTCAATATCAAGTGCATTACTTGATTTATTAACTGAAACTTTTAATTTAGGATCCATACCAATAACCTTCTTAACGAAAGCATTAGCATTCTTTTCAACAGCTTTTAAATCAAATGCCTCTAATTTTCCTTCATTAGATGCTTCAATTAACCCTCTTAATTCGTTTAATGTCTTCATTTTTAGCCCTGCTTAGGTATTACTTTACTTGTACGATCAATAACATTTTTAAGATCAAGTGTTAACTTATCAAAGGTAACTAGCTGATCATGTAAATCACCGTATCCTGAATGATTATCATCATCATCCATTTTAGATAATGAATCAATATCCTTCATCATAGCTTTAAGATGCTTTTGAGCACTAACTAATTGTTGTAATTTACCTTTATTAGTTACCGCTTCCACTACTACATCTCTGGCTTCGTCAAGCTCTTTGTCTTGAGCTCCTGTAATTAAATTTTTAAATGTTTTCATTTTCTTCCTTTATACACTGTAAGCAACCGAAGTTACTTTGATGTCGGCTGTTCCCTGTAAGAACTGACTTGGGCTCTTTTGGATGTTTAATCTCTCCCCAGCTTTTACTGCAATAGATGTTACTACTGCACCCCCTGATGTATCTGCAATTGATACTACCACTGTTGATGCACTATCGTTCAACGTTGATACTACCGAAGCAGCCCCTACCGTTGAATCAGATGTTAAATTACCACTAGCGTTAATTAATTTTATTGTTGCTGCCATGTTATCCTTATACTGAAAGTACTTCCCTTTCTAAATAATCCATTAAATCTTTTTCAGATACTCTAAATTTCTTTGCGATAGCTTTTATACTATCCTCAAAATTATTTATAAAATCAAAACTCTTGAGATCGACACTTTTAAACAAGTTATCCACTGCTTTCTTCATGGAAGGTGATAGTTTCTTATACTCTTTTGAATTAGAGCCCTTCTCAGCTAAAAGGGAATTAAGAGTCTTTTGGCTCATTAGCGTAATCTTTAGCCAACTCTTGGCGTCTATTATCCAAGCTATCTTTTAATTTATTTCCCAGCACATCTTTAAATGTATCTGTAGCTTTGTTATTATCACCTGCTACAATTGAATCTACCATATCTTTAATTTCGTCCATCTTATATTCTCCTAATAATCTTCTTCTTCATCTTCAATCTCACCATCAGACTTCTCTTTAGCGATCTGCTCTTTCATTTCAACAATATCTTCATCGGTAAGATGTAATACGTTTTTCTGTACCCAAGCTTTACTAAAGTAAGTACCAATGTGTTCTTGTATACTACCTAACATATCTAATCTAGTAGTTAGTATCTCACCATCTTTTAACTCGGTGAAGAAACTATCTTGAAGGTAGTCAATCTGTACATACTCTTTAAACGCTTCCCAATCCTCAGTTGTTGTTATGTTCTTAAGTATTAACTGGGTCTTAAGAATGTCGAGGAATAAGAATGCAAACTTCTTGCGCAGTCTTTGTATGAACTTGCTAAATTTAAGTTCATCCCTTGTAATCTCTGAATCCCTGCCCAACGTAAAACCAGCATCTGATTCTAGTCTTGATACCGGTACATTTAATGCCCTATAAAGCTTTCTTCTAAAGTACTCTACATCATCAATTTGACCTAAGTTCTCACCACCAGCCAGTGTATCGATTTCAGTCCCCCTTCCACCTTCCCTTCTAGGCAGCCAGAAATCTTCCATCATAGACATTTGATTTCTATCGTTTGAAACAGAGCCGGTAGATGCATTATAAACAACCTTATTACGGTATTTGTTCATAACATCGTTAAGGTATTGCTCTGCTTTAGACTTAGGAAGGTTACCTACATCAATATAGAATATACGACGTTCAGGTGCTCGAGTCATTCTGTAAATGACTAACGAGTCTTCCATAATGGTTAACTGATTAACAGGCTTGAGAGCTTTATGAAGGTAGCTTTGTACAACACCTTTCGATTGGTCTATTAAACCTGAAGGTACGTAAGCAATTGAATCTTTAGTTATCTTTAACCCTTGAGAGTTAGTAGCTGAAAGGTCAAACCCTTTATCGTTGTAGATGTAGTACTCGGTAATGTTCTTAACAATTTCTACACCATCTCGGTTCTTTTCTTTTTGTATATCACGTACCTTTCGAACCTTCTTACAATCAACAAAGCGCAATTCATTAATACCCTTCTTAGGAGCTTTATTATCAATTACCTTATGATAGTAGATTCGCCCATCAACATACCATTGCCTGAAGATCTCATGACCCTTGTTGCTAAAGTCTAATAGACTAACCACCGCATCAAACTCTTCCCTAATCTTATCTTTAACAGCCTTCCCTAGATCAGCTCCATCCAAGTTAAGGGAAACTGGTTGATTTAATTCAGAAGCGACAATTGCTTCATTAACAATATCTTCAATGGCTAGATCACACTCGGGATGCTTAGCAATCTCTCGATAGTTTTCAATTGTTTCAATATTATTTTTATCACGGCCATCCAGGTCCATGATGTTACCAAAGAAACCACCCGAAGCAATATCATACGCACCATCCTGAGAATCAGGTACTATGAATGTATCCGACTTTTTCGGTTCCTTAAGTCTTGTTACGTTAAATCCAAATATTTGAGCCATAATAAAAAAAGAAAATCCCTAACCTATAAACATATAATATATTTATAAGAGAGGGATTTAAAAGTTTTTAAGCCTTAAGCTACCCAGGAAGTAAATCTCCAAGTAACATCAAACGTTTCAATCGCTGAAGTAGAATCATAATCCAATTCAATTGGAGTAATGGTTGTTGGCCATGCGTTAATCATGTTGTATGCTTTAGTCACGTGATTGTTATGATCTAAATGTCTAACTGTTATATCAGACATATAACCATATCCACCATCGTGAAGGGAAGAACTATCACCAACATCGTTGATTTCATCCATCCATACTTCCATATGATTGCGGATATTCATGTTACGATCAACATAGAATGTAGTATTCCATGTCTCCCACTCTCTATCGCCAGCCACATATAAATGTCTGCCACGGAAATTAACATCAATTTCCGTGATCGTTTGACCTGGAAGGGATGTAGCTTTACATAACATTCTTTGCTCCCCAATTCGTGGAATAACTACCTCGAATTGGTTAGCTCTAGAACCGCCATCTCTTAACTGATTTTTAAAAGTATTAATACTTGGCATATTAACCTCCTATTTCTGAAAATGCAACGCCAGTTCTAACCGCTACAAAACTTAATGTAATAAAGTTAATAGAACGTGATGGCTTGATGAAAATCTCTGCCACGAACTCGTTGCTATCAATTACCTGATCAGTGTTGTTTGAACTATCGCAAACAACTTTAAAATCAGTAATCCCTCTACCGCCTTGAACATCTCGTAAGAAAGGTTCTACCATATTCTTAAATGATGTTCTTGAAAAATCATCATTAATTTCAAACATTTGTGCTTTAGCAGCTGTTGAAATAGCTTTTTCAAGAACAATGAATAAACGTCTAACGTTAATTCTATCAAACGCTGAAGGTCTTGCAAGACCAGTCTTGTCACCAAATAAAACAGTACCTTGACCTGGAAACGTAACAACTGGGTTAACGCGTGCCGGGTAAAGAATATCTCTTTGTGTTTGACTTGGATTGTAAGCTAGCTTAACAGCACCCCTGATCTGACCACGTGTCATGCCACCAGGACTAAACCATGGACTTGCTACGTTATCAGTATTCGCACATAAACCTGCAATATCAGCATTTAATGGTACCCAACGATAAACATCGTTGTACTTATCATACATATACTTATACCCTGAATCGAATACAATGTAAGAAGATGAGTTAAGTAAGTCAAAGAAATCTTTAACATTGTTTGTTTGAGTGATATTAGATGTAACACCTACAACATCAGCTCTTCTTGGAGATACAAAACCAACACAATCTTTACGCTTTTCACAAAGATTAATAATGTTAGCGGCGTGTGTAACACCATCAGAACCAGCTACTGTTGAACCACCAATAACTAAACTAACATCAACCGTTTCAGTATTTGCAAGGTAATCATAAGCTGACTTCAATTCAGCTACTGTTGCTGCGTAATCATCTGTACCACCTGTACATGCATCAACGATTGGAAGGCCAGCATCAACGAAAGTTGTATCTGCTCCACCTGAAACTAAGTTAGTTCCCCAATCAGTACCTGCAGTTGAATGATCCATCCAATATACTTGAGTAGATTTACTATTGATAATATCAACGTAGTAGTTAGTACCACCTTGTGGAGTCTTAGCATTAGGGTGCTTAGAAACAAAATCGTAAGTTTCAATAACACCGTTTGTTCTATTACCTGCTACATCTACATCGAAGCCTGTGATTGAAGAAGTTGTGTCATATACTACAATGTGCATTTCATCAGTACCAGCTGTTAAGCCTTTGTCTGTAGCCCATGTAGAAGTACCTGGAGCAGAATCGAACAAGTCGTTAAATCTCCATCTACGTCTAATTAGAGTGTTGTCAGCAATTGCTGATACAAGACCACCACCGTTTGGATCGTCTTTCTGTCTAATAGTTAGAACGTGAGTAGCAATACTTGTTACTTCATATTCCTGGCCATCAGTCTCTTGAAAGTGAACAATGTCCCCAACCGCGAAAGCTGTTCCATCATCAACGGTAATAGTTACATCACCAGCTGCTGCAGTAGCATCATTAACCGAGTTCGATGATGATAAGTCTTCCTCAAACGCCGCAGCGCCTTGACAAATAGAAACACCTAAACCATTACCCAAGGTACCTGCAGATTGTGCAGCCCATGAACCAACTGAAGCAGAACCATCTGCATAAGTGTTGTCGTAGATTTCTTTATTTTTGATTAAAAGGCCAGCTGCGTTAGCAGTAGCGTTTAATACGCCCGAAGCCGCTCTAACAACGTGTAATACGTTGCTATATTGTAAAAAATTAGATGCACTGAACCAATTTTCGAAATTGTTACCGTTTGGTTTACCAAATACAGATAGTAATTCTGCCTCTGAACCAATTGTAACTACTTCATCGATAGGACCCTTTTCGAACGTTCCAACCATGCCGCCATTAGAAACAGCTAAGCCTGGAATGTTGTTAATTAGATCTACCTCTTTAGTTTGCACACCAGGGGATACTTGAAAGCCCATTGTTTATTTCTCCTATGGTTTAAAAAAGTGTATTATTATACACACATATTTATAAAAAAACAACTCTCGATTGATATTTTTAGAGGATTTTATTCTTTAAATAAATACCGTATAATAGTTGCCTATTATCTGGATCTAGTATATAATCACTATGTGGGAGGGGGAAAATGCCTTTATACGATAAGTATAAAGATACTTTTAAAAATGTATCAAATAGAAACTACCGAAAACGTCATATATGGTTGCGAGAGCAATTAGAGGTAATGGAGTGTATAAACTGTGAAGAGAGTGAGACAATATGTTTAATGTATTGGCCCCATCATAAAGATATAATCAGTATATCAAGGTCTACAGGTTTAAATGAAGAAGCTAGAAAACCTGTATTAGATTTAATAAAGGATTCTATTGTAGTATGTTCTAATTGTTATATTAAATTAGAAAACGATATACTAGATCCTATTATGGTTGCCAAGTGGTGACATGTAATCCATTATCTATAAACAAGTCTTCATCACTATTAGTTCCATCATTAATTATACCAAACGGTACTAGATCATCTTCCATATGTTTAACTCTCTCGGCGTAAAGTAATTGTTTCATATCGATATCAGATAACTCTTTAAAGAACGCTGTGGAGGTGAACCAGCCGAATAGTACTAAGTTCATCATGAGATCGTCATGTAACCCCTTATCAGCTTGAAAAGAGTTACCTTTAGATACAAAAGAGCTCATCTCGTATATTGTGTTAGCATCTACTATCTCAAGCTTACCTTGTTCAATAATATCTTTAATATTAGAGCAGCCAATGCGCTTAACCTTCTTGGTCATTGTTACTCCGATAGCACCAGCTTTAACAGCACTCTCAACATATACATTTTCATACTCAATGTCGTAGTATAGTCCATTACACACGACCTGGCCAGCATCATTACTTTCAATAATAACGTATGCTTCATTAAACATATTACCATACTTATTAATTATATCGGGGAACAGTATAGGGCTTATAGTATTATCTCTATACACGGCTACCTGTTTAAATATCTCCCCGGTGATATCAATAATATTAAAGGTAGAGTAGTCTTGCCCCCTACCTTTAGATACATCTACCAGCATTAAGTATTCATGATCTTCTATAGGGTCAAAATATATACTAACGTTGTGATTGATACTAATAGGATCCTGAGATTTAAGTCCTAGTAATACATTACCATTAATCAAAGTATTACCTGTCCCTAAGAACGAATTATGTGATATGAAATTATTATCGTGATTATATACACTACCATTCTCTACATTTAAAGGGTCAAAGAAGTTCTCCTCACTCTTTATATGGTCTATATTAGTAACCACTTTACCAATATTATCACCTATGCTTATATTTAAAGCATAGCGCTCTTCACCCTTAATTATAAACTTATGCTTTAAAGAAGTTTTAAAGCTAGTACCATCGTCAAAAGTAAACTTCAAGCACTCAGAGTGCTTAGTTCTGTTAATACCGTCAAACTTCTGAAATCCTGAAGGTGTTAAGATTTGCAAATCGATGGTAGCTCCTTTTGATATGACTCTTCATCGTTATACCAGCGTATTGCTTTTGATCTGATTTCCTCGTCAACAGGTATACCAGATGTATCTCCCCTTCTAATGATTTCATATAAGTCTCCTATTCTTATTTCATACACCTTACTACTTATAAGAATAGTTATTTGGCAATTAGTTTCTAGGCAATTTAAAAACTCTTGCTCAAACTGTAGTACCGATGTATTAGCAATGGTTTGTTTCTTCCATTCTTCATCCCTACCAGGTACATCCCACCAGTCAACCCTAAATGGCTTGAATTCATTAGTACCTTGCACGGCACCTTCATATAACTTATGATACATGTTCCCAATACCATTAGCCGTAGATGTGATAATAACCTTGGTTGATCTACCAGATGAAATAACTGGGTATGTTGAAGTATAGAATTCCGTAGCATTTTCTACGAATGCAAACTCATCCAAGTAAATTATGTTTAGAGATTTACCACGAATAGATGAACCAGATGTGGCAGCTGATAGTATACGGGAATTATTAGCGAACTCTATAGAACCTTTATTTAAAGCTTTACATCCGGGCTGTAGAAAGAAAGGTATGTTCTCTAGCATTAACGTTATACGGGATAACATTTCCCTAGCTGTATCGCCTTTATTAGCCAAGATACCTACAGTCTTTTCCGTGTTGAATAAGGCATACCATAATAGATAAGCTACAACTGAAATTGACTTACCTGATTGCCTACAAGCCAGTACTATAGTAAATCTATTATTATCAAAATGATCATACATCTCTTTTTGATAATCATACAGTTTAAATGGTACTAGTCCTCGATCAACGTGAATAACCTGACAGTAGTTCTCGGCGAAGTAGACAGCTGAATCTTTGCACTTCTTAAATTCTAATATCTCTTCCTTTGTCCAATCATGTACATCATCTAAACCTCGTACGTGTGGATTACCTAGGTAGTGGTTATTCTGTCTGGCCATTAATCACGGGCACATCATTTAGTAGTTTTTGTAAGTCGTTAGTGGAGCCAATGAACACGTTATTATTAGTTGTATTTTGGGCAGGCATCTCTTGGGTGCCACCAGTTATCTCTTTCTTTGACTTCTGAAGCTTCATTAGCTTCTCGGCGATCTCAGCGTTGTTTTTAATAAGCTGACCTAGGACTTCATACGCCCTAGGGTGATCTGATTCTCTTGCGAGGTCAAGCATAAGCTCAATAGCCTCATCACCTTTATCATTTAAGCCGTAAAGACTTCTTCTTATATATTCATAATCACTATCGATATCCATATCATTGGATACAACGGCAACATCTTTAATCTCTTCTTGCTTAATTGTAGGCTCAATATCTAACGCATCATCTATAATACCCATTCTTAATCTCCAGCATCCTGGTAGAATGATATCTCTTCATTAAAGCCAAAGTCATCAGTTGCTTCAGCTGTAATAGGGTTAGGTGTAACCGTAAGCTTTTGCTCTCTCTTAGGCATGTTTTCAGGTAGATCGGTGTATTGATCTACTTCAACCTTCTTAATAACCTTAGCGGTAGAAGTAGGACCGTATAAATGAAACTTAGCCGTGAAGCTTAAAGAGTATATAATAGCCCGTCTCTCTGACCATTCCCCTGAATAATTATCTTCGTAATCTATACTGTTTAGAACAATAGGTACATCCCTAATGATATCCATATCGGGGTGCTCCCTCATGGTTACAGTATACTCGGGTTGGAAGTATGGTAAAATCTGCTCTACGATTTGTAATGCGTCATCTGAATTCTTTGCAAATACATCTAAGGAGAAGTCGATGTTATATGGTATTGGCATATAAACAGAGTTAGCTTCATTAGGATTTGCTACCTTCTTTAGTTTAATTAATTTATTAAGTTTTCGTGTTGAGTCATATGCTAAACTAGTGATTTCGAAACCTATGCGGGGCAGTGTTACCGCTACCTTCTTATTAACATCTGGATCTTCCCTTAAGCGGGCTAACCACTTTTGCTTAGGTCCATACGCTAATGGTATCTTCATTGTTTGAGACACCTTACCTGCAGAATCTCTTCTACTAATATAAATGTCGTTGAAAACAGAACCGAACGCAATTACTACATTACGTATTGTGTTGTTATAAAATTTACTAATCATATATTATACATCCCCGAACGGATTGCCTTCCGTCCAATCTAAAATTAAATCATCATTCGCATTAAAGAACTCGTTTTGAGCTTTCTTATCTATTCTATCAACGTCATACTTCTCTTGTAGTATAAAGGCCTTGACATCATTAACCTTAGTGATATCCCCTGTTGACCCTATCAAATCCCCTGTTATCCCATCGTTAATGCTAAACTCTACCGAGGTTATAAGGTCATACTCTATATTAGTATTATTGTCTCTAACCACGTAAGCTTTAGCACCTGAAGCAGAACCAGTAATGATTTCTCCCTTCTCGAATACTCCTTCTTTATTATTTATGCTTAAAGTAGGCCATGCTAATGTCTCGACGAGAACAGCACCATCTTGATAATCAGTTTCGGATAATAGATTAGAACCTGTTTCTAATTGAACCTTAAAGCCATCTTCCTGGGCTATGTATTCATTATAAGCACCTGATTGCTCTAAAGACATTTGATAGAACAATACGTTCAAACTATTGTCTAGCTCTACCCCGGTGTATTCACCAGATACAACATCAATCTCTTTAACACCTGTATTAAAGTCTTCATGGCTGTATTCGAATGTCTTACATTGTAACTTATAAACTGGTATATTAGATACTTCATAGAACGGGTTATCATGATCTACAAATGTTATTTCAAACATCTTCTTATGGCCTGAGAAGTATATTAGATCCCCTTCGTTAGGCCTACTAGATACAATAAGGTTATTATCGGTGGCTACTAGCTGTTCAAATCTTCTTCTTGATACAACAAACGTTGCTTCATCTTGAATGTCTAAACCAAACTTAGACATGATCTCTTTTTCGCCTTCGTAACCATCAACGTTCTCGAAGTACATCTCTATACGATAAGCGTCGTTAAACTGGGATAAGATATCCTCCCCGAATAAAGTGTCTTCCTTTATTAATTTTCTAGGAATATAATGAACATCTTGGCCATAGATCTTTAACTGCTCTATGATTATATCTTCGTAAAGATTTTGTTCTGTTTGAGTTCCGTGTGAGAAATATACGCTAGTAGGCATTAGTTACTTAACCTCCATCTGTATACATGCTGTCCGCAATCCCATACCCTGGTATAAGTATATCGATTTCCTTACCTTGTAATATAGTGTTATCACTAACACCAGTTGTTTTTTGTATTTCACTGAAGCTCATATCTTTATAGGTAGCAGGATCTTTTAATATCCTAGCCTTAGGAACTCTATTGAAAAATATTTCATCTTGGTCGTAGTCTTTCCTAGATCTTCTAGTCACATTATAGTGGACTAATAAGCTCCGTATACTAGATTGGGGGCTATTAAACATCAATGCTAATGCCTTAATCGTCTTACCGTCTTTATACCCTTGCAATATATTATCGGTATCATCTATACCATCCCAATGCTTTGCAGCTGCATCACGACTTATTTTAGCATTAACGCTTTTCCTTATATGAGAACCAGAACATCGCGAAGAACAATATTTTCTATATCCTTTAGAGTAAGAATTGAATTTAGTGGGGCTTCCACATGACGTACATTTATTTTCTACATCTTTAAACTTATGGAAAAGAGCCTGGGTAAAAGTATTAACGCCATACTCTTTCGTAAAAGATTCTCTATCTTTTAATGGAATCTTTGAGATCTTTTTAGGAGATAACTTCCCATTTACAGCATGTACGCTTTCATAATTTATCATACATATATTTATCCTAGAGCAAACATGGGAGGGAGTTCGTATGCTAATTGAATTTCTTCTTCTAACTTATTAAGTTCATCAGTTGCATCATTGAATAACTGTTCCCCGTTAAGAGTAACACCTCCGAGCATGGTAATACCATTGAATTTGATTAGGTTAGCCCCCCACTGTTTCTTGATAAGAGCTGTACAATACTTCTTTAAATGTATATCATTCCATACATCTACGTACGTGCTTTCATCTAAGTTTCTAAATGCTTCGATAATAATATACTCACCTTCGGTAAAGTGTGATCCCCAATCAGCATCTAGATACAATCTATTTTGATGTTGATTGAATCTAATAGGAGTTTCCCCTACAAGAATATGATCAAGGAAATCTAAATGCATCATAGTCATTTGATAATGAACAATAGATGTATTGGTGAAGTTGTAAAGATCGTTTAATCTCAATTGATATTTTGTATCAAATATATTAGAGAAATTAGAATCTGTTATAGGGAATACCTTTACCACAGCTGATATGTTTTGAGGTACCGGTATCCAGTTCTTTTGTTCTACCCAATCAGCAGTTGTTGATCCATCTATGTCGGTAGCGGTAACTGCTGTATCGTTAGCTTTACCACGGGTTACATCCGCAGCTGTGATTAAGTGTTTAAGGTAAACTCTTTCTGTACCATCATAATGATATTGATTAAAGAATTGAAGGGCTTCGTCGATTCTATCTTCAACTTGATCAGGGTCAACATTAATATCAATAACAGGCTTGCCTAACCTCATTAAGCAATGTTCTTTAAATGTATTTCTTGTATTTGGTATAGCCATAATATTATCCTAGTGCAATCGCTAATGCTACAGCTTCTCCAGCTGGGTCATAGGTATTTGCTGTTACTGAAAAAGTGGTTCCAGCTAAAGTAATACCCGTACCAGCTGTGTATGTAGTATCTGTATCAGTGTAATTACCCGAGTGAATATTTGTAGATCCTTGATCTGATGTCCAATCTATATGTTCATTAGCAACAAAATCAGAAAGACCGTCATGTGTAACAGTAACAGCTCCGGTATCACCATTAACGCTTAATACTGTATCTGTTGGCGTAGCTAGTAATGTATAGTCTGCCATTGTGCCAGCCGTACCGCCATTATGACAGTATGTTTTATTTTCATCAGAGCGAACAACTATATCACCCTCTTGCGCTGTAAGGGCTAGTTGTGCTGTTTGATTAGCTGCAACCTGTACTGTTGTTAAAGCAATTGGTCCTGCAGCAAACGTTGTACCTGTTAATGTAATACCTGTGCCTGCCGAGTAAGTTGTATTTGTATCTGTTGAAGATACTGTACCACCCGCAGAGATAGCAATATTAGTACCTGCTGTTAAGGCTGCAACAACGTTAGTTGTATCTGTTACATCCGCTGCAGCTTCAATAGCATTTAATTTAGTATGGTCTGCATCAGTAAATACATTTGAATTTGTCGCTGCTTCAACAGCTGTTCTTATTTCAGCATTGGTCTGATCAGCAGTAGCTGAGGCTTCTATTCCGGCTAATTTAGTTTGTTCAGCATCAGAGAATTCGTTAGTATCAGCATTAGCTTCATAAGCAGTTTTGATTTCAGCATTGGTCTGATCTGCTGTGGCCGATGCTTCTATTCCAGCTAGTTTAGTTTTTTCTGTTGCTGAATACTTTTTATAGGTAGTGCCATCTGTGATATCATCCAGAGTTCCAGACAATTCACTTAAAGCATCCTTTGTAGCTATTTGGGTATCAACATAAGCCTTAATAGATTGTTGAGAAGCAAGCTTTGTAGCAGAGTTACTTGCCATATTGTCTTCATCAAGTACGGCTGAACCACTCACTCCAGTATTTAATACTGGTGAAGTTAATGTTTTATTAGTAAGTGTTTGTGTTCCAATTAATGTGGTAACAGTAGAATCAATACCAATACTTACATCATTAGCATTACCAACCGTGGTAATACCTGTACCACCCGTGAATGTTATAGCTTCTGAATCAAGGTCAATGGATAATGCTCCACCTGAGTCGGCAGAGAAATCTAAGTCACTCGCTGTTACTTGTGCATCAACATATGCTTTAACAGATTGCTGTGATGGAAGACGTGTAGCACTATTAGTTGACATGTTATCTTCATCAATAAGTGCAGCAGTGATTCTTGCATCTCCCCTAGCATTTGTCCAATATAAATTAGTTGAACCCTCTGCAGTTTCATCAGTTGTTTGAGCATCTACATAAGCTTTAATTGATTCTGATGAAGCAAGAGTAGTAGCACTTGTGCCTGCCATTGTATCACTATCAAGAATAGCTGAACCACTTACACCTGTATTGATAACAGGGGAGGTTAATGTTTTAGCACTTAATGTTTGTGTACCTGTAAGTGTAGTAACTGTTGAGTCAATAGCAATATCATCAGCGTTTGCTGTAATACCTGTACCGCCTATAACATTTACTGTTGCTGCACCACTTGTTGCACCGCCTGTTAAACCTGTTCCAGCTACTACAGAAGTAATATCACCAACAGGAACTGTTGCTACTTGTGTATCAACATAAGCTTTAACAGATTGTTGGGTAGGTACTTTAGTAGCAAGGTTAGATGCCATGTTATCTTCATCAACAACAAATGACATACCAACTGTCGTTGTATCGGCATTTAGAACTGTATCTGAAGAATTTTTAAAAGTGTTAGAAGATGTTAAACTATTCCAAGCTGTAGAACCATCTCCTATCTTTAAGATATCATTAGTAGTATCATAGCCCATCTCTCCAGCTGCTAAAGTTGGATTAACAGATGACCAATTGGATGATGTATCTCTTCTAAATTGTATTTTTGCTGCCATTATGCACTTCCGCCGTCAAATGAAGTATCTGAAGAGTAATATGTAGTCGAAGCTGATCCACCGTCTATCTCATTCGCACTTGAGCCCGATGTTACTTCAAAAACAGTACCTCCAGAATCCTTAGAGTATAGTTTTTGGTCAGCAGTATTTATAGCCAATTCACCGTGGGATAGATCTCCCGACCCCGGAACAGAACTAGCAGTACTACTACTTTTTAATAATATAGTGGACATACGACTTAGTACGTACCACCATTAACCGTCGCTATTGTTACCGCACCACTAGTTACCGTGAAGTCAGATGAATTAAATGATGCTACACCTTTATTGGAACTAGTAGCTAATTCAGCATCAACTGTAAACGACCCAGATGCATCATTATAAGTAAAGTCAACACCTTCTCCTGCAACAAACAATGCGTTAACTCTATCGTCAACCCTTTCATCGGTATACCATAAGTTACCGTTCTCTGCTAAGTCTCCGGTGTCTAAGGTAACAGATCCCCCTAAAGAAGTAGCATTACTATTAATAGTGATAGCTGAATTAGATAACTTAGCATTTGCAATAGAGCCTGCTAACATCGCATTGGTAATACCTAAAGCTTTAATTTGAAGGGCGTCTGCTGAAACTTCAATTGAAGAATCATCAACTGCAACATCAATTGTATTGCCCGTCTTGGTTAATGCAGAACCTGCTGAAATCTGACCAGCCCCGGAGAACTGTTCAATTGTAATACTTGTAGTACCAAGTGTTACCGTGCCGTTAGTTGTAACTACATAACCATTGTCTGCGTTGGTAGAACCTTCCTCAACAAATGTAAATGCACCACCATTTAATTCTGAAGCTTCATCTCCATCTGGAGTTCTTGTTAGTACGTACGCTGCCGAGCCTGAACCAATTGTTGTAACCTTGTAGAAACCGTTTTGAGCAGGTGCTGTTTGATCTTTAACAATTACTCTATCATCAGTTGTTAGAGATACACCGTCGATTGAAATTGCACCATTTGCTGATGCAGTTAATGTTCCCGCCCCGTTATTATAAGTAGCACTTAAGTTACTCGTTGAAGCTGCCCTACATGATTTCTTAACATCAAGGCCATTTGCAACTGCATCAACATATGATTTGTTTGCTAATGAATCAGCAGTAAACCCTGCTCTTGACTCATACCCGGAAGGTACCGTAACTGTTCCTGTTCCGTGAGGGCTTAAACCAATATCTGTATTTGAAGCTGTAGTTGTAATCGAAGCTGTATCGATAGTTAAATCATCAACAACAATAGATGTTAGCCCCGCTAAATCTGTTAAGGTTCCCCCTAAGCTTAATGATGATGAACCAACGGTAACAGATGAGTTAGCTAATTTAGCATTGGTAACATTAGCATCGGTAATCTTAGCTGTTGTAACTGCATTGGCAGCTAACTCTGAAGAGGTTACCGCTGAAGATGCAATCTCTGTTGCCGTAACTGAACCTGTTGCTAAAGAAACAGCACCGGAGCTTGTAGAGAAGAACGAAGAGTTAAATGATGCAATACCTTTATTAGATGTAGAAGCATCTTCACCGTCGATAGTTAAAGTGCCTGCTGCATCATCGTAAGTAGTTGTAATACCTTCACCATCAGTGATTAAAGCATTTACCCTATCATCAACCCTTTCATCGGTGAACCATAAGTTTGTTACTTCTGCAAAATCACTTGTATCTAATGTAACCGAACCACCTAAAGATGTAGCATTACTATTAATAGTGATAGATGAGTTTGCTAATTTAGCATTGGTAACATTAGCATCGGTAATCTTAGCAGTAGTAACGGCATTAGTATCAATTTGAGCCGTATCAACACCTAAAGCAGCAATAACTACATTACCTGATGTTACCGTGAAGTCGTTAGAGTCAAATGAAGCAACACCTTTATTAGCGCTTGTAGCATCTTCTGTCGCGATAGTAATAACATTATTGCTTACGGTAGTATCAACACCTTCCCCACCAGTAAATGTTAGGGTTTCTCCAGTATTAAATGTATCTGAAGTGCCTGAATCAGCTGCAATTGTAAAGTTGCTTGTTACCGTAGCAAATGATAATTGACCTGAACCATCTGTTGTTAAGAATTGGCCTGCTGTACCATCTGCCTGCGGATGGCTTAAGCCATCTAATACAACAGAACCGGTGCCATCAGGAGTAATATTAATACTACCATTAGTATCGGTACTTGAAATGGTATTACCATTGAAGTCAAGGTTGTCAACTTTTAAGTTATCTAATTTCTTATTTGAATCAGCAATGAGTGCAGATGAAGCGGTTAAGGTACCATGTACATGATCCATTAACTCCGTAAAGAATTGGCCTCCAATTAGAAGTGGTGTGTTAGTATTAGTAGTTGGGTCACCAATATAAACTCTTTTACCTTTGCCACCTACACCTGAATCTGTTGCAGAAGTGTCGTAAATATATAGTAATTCACCTTGTTCTAATGTGGAGGGATACGTGGCTCCCGTGGTGCGTTTAATTTGTAGAATAGTACTCATTCTAGTTCTCCTTTAGTATATTCCTCCACTAAGCTTTAGCGTACCGCTATCCGTCTCAATGGTATTAGTTGTTTTAAATTTCTCTGTGCTTGCGTCATATTGTATTAGGGCTCCATCTGCCAAATCAGTTGTATCAAAATCATTCATTTCGGCTAATCTAGTCTTGGATGCGCCTGGCACTACTGCTCGCGTTACTTGTATTGGATTGCCCGGGCTTATTTCAGCCGTGTAGCTGTTAGAAGATCCTACCGATGCTGTTATACTCATGTTCTGGTTACCCCAGGATTAACAATAACTTGACCTTCAATAACTCTTGTCTTTGTACTTCCCGTATCTGTTATAACTAAATCATAGAGATACCTACCAACCTCAAGTGTCTTGGTTTGGGTATCGGTTAAGGAGAGGGTGATGTTACCGGTAGTTCTATCGACAGCGAAAGAACTGGTAATCGTTTCAATTAGGGAAGATGAATATGATTTTCTTATTTGAGCAAGAGCAGTATATCCAGTAAGGTCTAGTGCTACACCCGCTGTATCGGTAACTGTTACTGTCGTGCTAAAATTAGATGATGCATCTATAAAGAGATTACTTATACTCGCCACTTATAAAACCTTCCACTATTATTATATTATATTTATAATAACGAAAGATTGTAGGGCTACACCTTTGCTATATCAGGAAACCTTTGTATTCACTTAGGTTAATTACCTTGTCGTCTAGATGTTGTTTGCTCTAAGCGTTCAATCCTCTGCTCCATTAACCACCAACCAGAACATCAATTCTTACCTAGTTCATACAACATATCGAATATCTTATCTAACTTGTTATTGATTTGCTTGGTGATTTGGTGCATTTCACTTTTACCATTTTTGATTGACTCGGTATTATGAGCAATCTGTTGTTCGTGTAATGCCACATTCTTCTCGATACCTGAGACGTAACTTA
>Ga0008649_10000187_pt1 | contig 57691 bp, 55 predicted proteins | sample SaaInlV_130m_DNA_2_FD_66601 | JGI IMG/M metagenome (GOLD analysis project Ga0008649, IMG submission 66601) | Marine microbial communities from expanding oxygen minimum zones in the Saanich Inlet - SI037_S2LV_130m_DNA | ecosystem: Environmental > Aquatic > Marine > Intertidal zone ... | reverse complement strand
GGCCGGCGGGGCGCCATGGACGTGGCCATCGCCGGTCTTGCCGTGCGCTTAAGCTTGCAGGAAGACGGCAGCGTTGGCGCGGCGCGGGTCGCCGTATGTTCACTGGCAGCCACGCCACGGCGGGTGCCGGAGGCCGAGGCCCTGTTGCTCGGCGCGCGGCTGGAGGATGACGCCCTTGCAGCTGCCGGCCAGGCGCTGGCCGGGGCCGTGTCGCCCATTGATGATGCACGCGGCACGGCATCCTATCGCCGGCGGGTACTGCCGGGATTACTCGCACGGGCGGCGAGGCAATGTGGCGAGGAGGCCCGGCAATGACGGCGGATCAAACGATCACCATTCAATGTACGGTCAATGGCGAGGCGCACGCGCTGGCGGTCGCGCCGGGCGAAACCTTGCTACAGACATTGCGGAACCGGCTGTGGCTGACGGGCACCAAGGAAGGCTGTCTCGAAGGTGAATGCGGCGCCTGCACGGTGCTGGTCGACGACGTGCCGGTCGATGCCTGCATCATGGCCACCGGGGCGGTGGATGGCCGAGACATTCGCACCGTTGAAGGGTTGTCCGACAAGGAGCGGTTGAGCCCGCTGCAACAGGCCCTGCTGGATCATGCGGCGGTGCAATGCGGCTTTTGCACCCCAGGCCTGTTGATGACGCTGACCGCGCTGCTCGAACAACAGCCATCTCCGTCTCCGGCGGAGGTGGAAGCCGCCCTTGCCGGCAATCTCTGCCGCTGCACCGGCTATCGGCAAATCATCGATGCGGTGATGGCGGTGGCCGAGGAGCAGCGGCCATGACAGCCGTTGGCGCCAATGTTCAGAGAAGCGACGGCGAGGCCAAGGTACGCGGCGAAGCCGTGTTCGGGGTCGATCTTGCCGTCGCCCGTATGCTGCATGCCCGTCTGTTTCGGGCACCGGTCGCGGCGGGCTTGATCCGCCGCATCGATACCAGCGCAGCCAGAGCCAGCGACGGTGTCCACGATGTGGTGAGCGGCGCCGACATTCAGAACCAACGCGCCGGCGTCGCGGTCTTTGATACCCCGTTGTTCGCCACCGACTATATCGCCTACGAAGGTGAGCCGATCGCGGCGGTGGTAGCGGATACGCCCGAGTTGGCCGAGGCGGCCCTTCGCAGGATCGAGATTGAGATCGACGAAGTGGCACCGATAGCCACACCCGAACAGGCATTGTCGCCGGGGGCCAGGTTGGTGCATCCGTCCTGGGCCGAATTTGGCACTGTCGGCGGCATCGACTTTGGCGCCCACGGCAATATGGTAGCCGAGATATTCTCGGATCCCGGCGATGTGGAGGCGGCCTTCGAACAGGCCGATCTCGTGGTCGAGGGCACCTATAGTACGCCGCGCCAATACCAGGCCTATCTGGAACCCAAAATGGCCTTGGCCACCTATGAGGGCGGACGCTACACCGTTCAGGTCTCGCACCAATACCCCTTCCGGGTACGTGATCGCCTGGCCCAGGTTCTCGATGTACCGAAATCCGCGATCCGTATCGTTGGCCATCATATCGGCGGGGGGTTTGGCGCCAAGCTCGACCTCGGTCTTGAAGCCTATGCGGCGGTGTTGGCGCGGCGAACGGGCCGGCCGATCAAAATGGTCAACCTACCTGACGAAGAACGCCTGACGGCGCCGTGCCGGGAAAACGCGGTGGTAAAGATCCGCTCGGCCCTGCGCAACGACGGCACGATCCTGGCCCAGGATGTTGATGTGGTCTTCGACAGTGGCGCCTATGCCAACAATGGACCCGCCGGCGCCAGCATACCGATGTTCATGTATGCTTCGATTTACCGGGTCGGAACGGCACGAATTCGCTCTCGCATGGCCTATACCAACACGGCGCCGACCGGTGCCTTTCGCGGCGTCAGCGGACCCTATCTGGTCTTTGCTGCCGAACGGCACATGGATCAAATCGCCAACGAACTGGGCCGGGACCGGCGCGAGTACCGACTGGCCACGCTGGCCTCTGACGGCCACAAGATGCGCAATGGCCAGGCGCTGGAGGAACTTTCAATCCTTCACAAGGCGTTTGAGCTGGTCGAGGCGCGGGCGCCTTGGTCCGATCAAGGCGCGGATCAGGAGGCTGATCAAGATACTGATCAGAACGGAGAAAAATTGCGCGGTATCGGCATCGCCGCCGCCGTCTGGTTGACCAATCCCCAGCCTGGCCAGGCCACGGTGAAGCTGAACGAAGACGGCGGCATCATTATCGTGACCGCCGCCACCGATAGCGGCTCGGGCGCCGTGACCACCGGCCTGCGGCAGATCGCCGCCGAATGCCTGGGTCTTTCCGCCGATCATGTCGCCGTCACCATGCCCGATACCGACGTTGCCGGCTTTGATGCCGGCTCGCAAGGCAGCCGCACCACCCACGTCGCCGGCCGGGCCGTATTCGATGCGACAAGCGAAGTCAGGCGACGTGTCCTCGAGACGGCGGCGGGCATGCTTGAAGCGGCCAAGGAAGATCTGCTGATCGAGGATGGCATTGTCCGCGTGGCCGGCGTCCCGGACATGAGCCTGAGCCTGGGTCAGGTCGCCATGGCGGCAACCTTCAGCAAAGGGCCAATCGTGGCCACCGCCTCCTACACCACGCCGCCGCCGCCGCATGATCCGGAACTTACCAAGGGCATGCTGTTTAATACCTGGCCAACGCCGACCTACCACGTCCATCTGGCGGAGGTCGAGGTTGATCCGGTTACCGGCAAGGTAACGGTGGCGCGCTATGTGATCGCCCAGGAAGTGGGCCGGGCAATCAACCCCGACGCGGTCATGGGACAGGTCGTGGGCGGCGTCGCGCAAGGTCTCGGCTACACACTTTGGGAGCGGATGGAAATCGAGGATGGCAGATATGTGCAGCGAAATTTCGAAACCCACGGATTACCGCTGGCCTGCGACATGCCGAAGATCGAAACCATTCTGATGGAACATCCCGAACCGGCAGGGCCCTATGGCGCCAAGGGGGCCGCCGAACCGTCGATTGTGCCCGTGGCCGCCGTGATCGCCAATGCCGTGTCCGATGCCATCGGCGCCCCGATCGACAGCATACCCATCACACCCGAAGCCGTCCTTGATGCGCTTCAATCCCTTGAGCATGGAGTCAGCGGATGACGGCTGAAAATCCCATTGGCCTGGTTCTTGGCAGCGCCGTCGCCCCCGAAGACGTACCAGGGGCAGCCGCGACGGCCGAGGCCTGCGGTTTTGACGAAATCTGGCTGGCCGAGGATTATTTCTTCACCGGCGGTATCGCCGGCGCCTCCCTGGTGCTCGGCAATACATCGAATATCACCGTGGGTATCGGCGTGGTCTCGGCCGTTGCCCGTCATCCGGCTTTGCTGGCCATGGAGCTTTCGACCCTGGCGCGGGTGTACGAAGACCGTCTTATCGCCGGCATCGGCCTTGGGGTACCGGCCTGGGTGCGCCAGATGGGCCTGCATCCCCGCTCGCCGCTCAGCGCCTTGCGCGAATGCGTGACCACGACAAAATCGCTGTTGCGGGGCGAAACCGTGGATCTTCGCGGCGATGTTTTCGCCTTCAACGATGTAAACCTGGTCTATCCGGAGACCGGCACGCCGACACCAATCCGCATGGGCGTGATCGGCCCGAAGATGCTACAGCTTTCAGGCGAAGTGGCCGATGGCTCGGTGCTGTCCGTGTCCGCCGGTCACGACTATGTGCGCTGGGCCAAGGCGCGTATCGAAGAGGGGCGGGCGCGGGGCGGCCGTACCGATGCGCATCCCATTACCGTGTTCGCCATCTATGCGGTGGACGAGGACGGTGCCGCGGCGCGGGCCTCGGCGCGGGCTAAGTTGGCCTTCTACCGGCAAAACGGCTCAAACGGGCTAACGGATGTCTATGGCATTTCCGATCAGATGGACGCCCTGGTAAAACAAGGCGGCTACGAGGCTATTTTGCAGGGGATGCCCGAGCAATGGGTCGAGGATCTGACGATCGCCGGGACGCCGGAGGAATGCGCGGCGAAGATTTCCGCCTTTTATGCGGCGGGCGCGGATTCAGTTGCCCTGTTTCCCGTGGCCACCGACCGCACCGAAGAGATTATCCGCCTGACCGCTGATCAGGTGCTGCCCAGGCTGTAAACACCCCTATTCAAACTCCCGCTCTTCCCACCAGGGGAAGAAGTCCGGAATATCCGTACTCGGCTTCATGGTGTAATTGCCAGGGCGCTTTTCCAGGAATGATTGCACACCTTCATAGGCATCAGGCAGCTGACCCATGGTTCTGATGCCCCGGCTGTCGATTTTATGCGCCTCCATGGGGTGATCGGCGCCCAGCATCTTCCACATCATGTGCCGGCACAGGGTGACGGAGACGGCGGAGGTATTCTCCGCAATCTCCCTGGCGATGGCCCGCGCTGTAGGCAGCAGATCATCGGGCGCCACCACCTGGCTTACCAGACCGCCCTTGAGGGCCTCGTCGGCAGGGAAAACCCGGCCCGACATGACCCATTCCATGGCCTGGCTGATACCCACGATACGGGGCAGGAACCAGGAGCTGCACGCCTCCATCACCACGCCACGGCGGGTGAAAACGAGACCAAAGCGGGCCTCGGTCGAGGCGATACGGATATCCATGGGCAGCTGCATGGTCACGCCAACACCGGCGGCGGGTCCGTTGACGGCGGCGATCAACGGCTTTTTGGATTCGAACAGCCGCAGGCTGACCCGGCCGCCGCCATCGCGCCATTCATCAACCGGGCCCTCGCCGTCCCGCTCCGCCATATTGAAAGTCGAGGCGCCCCGCGACAGATCGGCACCGGCGCAAAAACCCCGGCCCGCACCCGTGAAGATGATCGCGCGCACTTCGTCGTCGGCATCGGCCCGGTCCATGGCATCGATAATTTCCGTCAGCATCACGCCGGTAAAGGCGTTCAGCTTGTCAGGCCGGTTCAAGGTAATGGTCAGAACGCCGTCCTCGACGTCATACAAAATGTCCTGATATTTCTTGCTGTCACTCACAACTAATCTCCCACGGAATGTTAAATTGCGGCGGTACGGGCCGTCATTTCGGCCTCGACGCCATCCTCCATCTCGATGCCCATGGCATCGTTGAAACGATTGAAAAACCCGCACAGGCCAATGCGCAAGGTCAGCTCGACAATCTGCTCTTCGCTGAAGTGTTGATGCAGCCGCTCATGCATGGCATCACGAATGCGGCCTGGCGTTTCAGTAACCTGCACGGAATAATCCCGCACCAGCATATCAACTTCGTCAAAGCCCGGCACCTGATCGGCCAGAATATCCGCCGATGCTTCCATGGACAGGCCTTGATCCATCAGGCGGGGTGCGTGGTGGGCGACGCAATAGTCGCACTCGTTCAGTTTCGAAACCACCACCAGGGCAATTTCCAGATACCGTTTGGGCAGGACCGCCTCGTCCGCCAGTTCCAATAGCAGGCCCATGATGTGGCGCAAGGCCGGCGGGCGATGGGCAAATATTTTCACCTGATTGAGAAACGGGCCATATTCCGTGGCAAAGCGCTGATAGACATCCCGCGCATCTTCGGGCACCTCATCGATTTCAACTTCCCGCACCCGTGGCATAGCTTCACTCCCGTCATTGTTCGAATGTGTTCCAGCCGTGTTATACCTGAAAGCAAGGTGGTGATGTCAGAGAAACAGGTGAGAGATGGATTACGGCGTAGCAATTTTCCCGACCGACTATTCCATTACCCCGGCGGAGCTGGCCGTGGCGGCGGAGGAACGTGGTTTTGAATCACTCTGGTTCCCGGAGCATTCCCATATCCCGCTGTCGCGCCTTTCGCCCTGGGGCGGCGGCGGCGAACTGCCGAAACATTATTATGACTGCATGGATCCTCTGATTGCCATGGCCACGGCAGCCGCGGCCAGCAAAACCATTCGTCTGTGTACCGGCGTCTGCCTGGTGATCCAGCGTGATCCCATACAATTGGCCAAAGAAGTCGCGACCCTGGATCAACTTTCCAACGGCCGGGTGATCCTTGGCGTCGGGGCTGGCTGGAACGCCGAGGAAATGGCCGATCATGGCACCGCCTTCGATAGCCGCTTTCGCCTGATGGCCGAACGCATCGCCGCCCTGAAAGTGATCTGGACCGAGAGCAAGCCGGAATTCAGCGGCGAATTCGTCAACTTTGGCCCCATGATGACCTGGCCGAAACCAATTCAAAAGCCGCATCCCCCGATTATTCTGGGCGGCGGCTTTCCCCATGCGGCCAGGCGCGCCATCGAATATGGCGACGGCTGGATGCCCCTGGGTGGACGCGGCTGGGACCCGCTGGAAACCCTGCCGCGTTTTCGCCAGATGGCGGCGGAAGCCGAGCGGGAGCCCGATAGCCTGGAGATCACGATCTTCGGCGCCGATTTTGAAGCCGACAGCCTGAAAACCAGCCGGGACGCGGGCGTCCACCGCTCCGTCATTACCCTGCCGTCAGCGGGGCGCGACGAGATCCTGCCGCTATTGGACCGACATGCAGCCCTGATAACCTAGAGCGCATTTGAAGAAAACGCGCTCAGACTCTTAAGAATCGAGCAATTGAACCAATTACTTAAGTCGCGCCAAATAAGCTACGGTGGCGACTCCGATTAATTGAAAATTACTCTAGGAAAAGGCGGCGAAGATCTCTTGGAAGGCGACCAATTGGTTGCCGTTGGCCGAGGACGGCACCAGGATCGGCGTGCGCACGCCGGTATCGAACCAGGCTTCCAGGCCTTCGCGTACCTGGCTGACACTGCCGAACAAGGTGTTGTCCGCCAGCCATTTGTCGCTCAGATGGTCGGCGACCTTCTCGGGCTCTCCGGCCGCCATGGCCGCTTCGACGCCGGCCATTTCCTCGGCATAGCCGGACTCTTTCCAATAATTGCGGTAGTTCGGCAGTTGTGCATACGAGGTCAGGGTGCGGCGGTTGACCGCCTTGGCCGCCTCTACATCATCGGAGATACAGGTCGGGATCATATTGCCGATATAGAAATTTTCATCGTTGCGCTTGTCATCCGGCAAGGCCGCCAAAGACGTCTTCATGAAGCTGCGGGAGGCATTGGCGAAAACCATGCCGTCGCCGATTTCACCGGCCAGGGCGATCATCTTGCGGCGCATGGTGGCCAGAATGATGGGGGGCAATTCGCCGACCCGTTCGATGGCTTTTAGATCCGCCACGAATTCGCGGGTATCGGACAACGGCTTGCCGGCGGTGACTTTCATGCGTTTCAGGGACGGGCCATGGCTGACACCAATGCCAAAGCGGAAACGCCCGCCGGAGATCTCGTGAATGAACGACACCGTCTGGGCATAGTCCACCACTGTCCGCGCATAGATCGGAGCAATCGAGGTGCCGAACGTAATCTCGTTGGTACACTGAGCCAGGGCGGCACAGAGCGTTACGTTGGCCACGGTAGAGGGGCAGTAAATGCCCGTGAAGCCGCGGCGTTCTATCTCGCCGGCCAACTCGAGGGTGGCTTTGCGGCGGCCTGGCACGGCGGCCAGGCTGATTGCGGGCATTTTTGTCATCTGTTCACTCCAATCGGACTACGGCTTTGAAGATTCATTTATCACGGTGTGGGTATGGCCGTCACCTAGGACGGTATTGCCAAGTTCTAATTTTCCGTCGGCAAGTTAAAGACCTGGCCGGGGAAGATCATGTCGGGGTCGCGGATCTGATTGTTGTTGGCCTGGTAGATCACGGTGAAACGACTGCCGCTGCCATAGACCCGCCGGGCAATGCGCCACAGGCTGTTGCCGGGCTGAACAACAACCCGATAGCGGGCTTTGGTATTGGCCAGAACCTCGGCCGCCGCGACCCGGACGAACGGCAGCTCGATCCGGCTGACCACCTTGCCGCTATCGTCCAGCTGGTCCACCCGCAAGGTGTGAGCGCCAGGCGTTACTTCGGCTTTTGGCTTTAGCTGCCAGCTTTTGGCCTGGTCCGCCTGGGCGATGCCCACGGGCTTGTTGTCAACATAGGTTCGCACCTTGGCGCCCTTTGGGGCGCTGCCCGTAACCACGACATTGCCCTTGTCGTCGTAATCGACGGTATCGACACTCAATTTGCCGCTGGCTGGTCCATCTTTTGGTTCCGGTTTCTGCAACAGCTTGGCCGGAGCGTCGCCGCTTTTCGGCAATAAGACGGCCAGGGCAGTTTGCGTCTGTTTTTTGACAGCCGCTGGTTTAGCGGGCGCCGTCTTCGCGGGTGCCGCCTTCGCGCTCGCTGTCCGAGAGGTTTCGGCGGGCGGCGTTTCCTCCGGCACCATCAAGGCAACAACACTCTCGGAGGCGATGCTCCGCCCGTCAGGCATTATCGCAAGCAGATCCAATTCGCCGGGACCGCTGGGCAGGGGTTTGTCAATTACCGCTACCCATTCGCCGCGCTTCGAGGTTGGCGCCTCGGCCACAATCTGCCCGCCCAGGGAGAGCCGCACCGTGGCACCGGCGGGCGCCCGCCCGGCGATCACCGCTGTACGGTCCTTGGCGATGCGGACGATATCAAACGTCGGTGCCGTGAGCGCGGGCGGCGCGGCTTTTTGCGGTGCCGGGGTGCTTTTTCGGGTCGTTGGCAAAACCGGCGAGCTTGCCGATGATGGCGCCGCCAGCTTTGCCTCGGTCTGGGCGGCGGGTGCTATCGTAGGGGCCGATGCAATGTTTGGTGGCGTGGCTGGTTTTTTCGCCGGTTCCTGCTGGGCCGAGGTCATTGGCACCGGTTCTTCCTGCCAGGACACAAAAGCCAACAGGCCACCCAATAGAACGACCCCAGCCGCTAAAATAATGATATTGCGCACGCCATCTCTCCAAACCAGAGCTATGCAAGGGTAATCTTTCACCCCGCCAGGGGCAATCACCTACATTGCGGCGCTATTTTTTCGCCCTGCTTTCAACCCGATGAACAATGGCGGGAACAGTGCGCAAATAGTTTGCGATGGCGTTTAGGTCTTGGCCGTTCAGATGGCCCAGACCGTCGCGGATAGCCTCGGCCATGCTGCCTTGCACATCATCATAGTCAGGCTTTGTACCATCACGCAGCAACTGGACGATATCGGCCTCGTTCCAATCTCCAATGCCGGTTTCCAGATCGGGGGTGATATTGGGCACCAATTCACCATCCGGGCCATCAACGGTGCCGGCCAAGAATCCGGCCGGCTGCATGGCGCCCATGAAATTGCGCGCCGTATGGCATTCGCCACAATGCGCCAGGGCATGCACCAGATAGGCCCCACGGTTCCATTGCCCATCCCGCCCAGCCTGATCCTGCCAGGGTCCCGGCGCAAAAAACAGCCATTTCCACAACGAAATGGTCCAGCGCCAGGAAAACGGCGCGGCAACGTCATGGGCCTTGTTGGGGCGCGCCACCGGGGTCTGGGCAAATAAATAGGCCTTGATGGCCCGGGCATCCTCCGCCCGCATGGCGGTATAACTGGGATAAGGGAAAACCGGAAAGTAGTTGCTGCCGTCGGGGCGCCTGCCATGGCGCAGGGCATCGAGAAAATCCTGCTCGCTCCATTCACCGATGCCCGTCTCGGAGTGCGGCGTGATGTTGGGGCTGTAAAAAATTCCGAATGGCGTCTTCAACCCACGGCCACCTGCCAACGGCGCACCGCCGCTTTTCACATCCGTATGACAGCCGATGCATCCCGCCGCCCGGATCAGGTAGCTGCCGCGTGCGACCTGATCCGCCGCCGCCGCGCCGGCAGTGGCGAAACCGAGCAAAACGGCCATAACCGCACCGAATCGGTTCATCGGGGCAAGTCCACCTCGACTTCCCGGCCGCCAAACCCATGCACCTTGTCATGGGCCCGCAAGCGCACACGTCCCGTACCCTCGGCTATGGCAACGCCGGAGAGGGACCGCGTAAAGGGTTGTTCATGCACATGTGGATGGCCCAGTACCCGCTTGCCCAACACCTTGTTATTCGGCCCAACAACTTCCCACCCATCGGCATAATGCTTCCAGCCGCTGTCAGCATGACGCACGGTGACGGCAAAGCTGTAGACGCCGGGGCCGCTTTTCGTCACTTTCACCTCGACGACATCAGCCGGCCCCGCCAGCGCGGTTTGGCTCATGATTAGAATGAGCAACAATGCTGACAGGCTGCGAAATAGGGAAACTGGCATGGCAGAGATCTCCTCCATCTGCGTCTATTGTGGCTCGCGTTTCGGCCAGCAACAAGACTACCGCGATACCGCTGTGAAACTCGGTCAAGAAATCGCGAGGCGGGGCATCCGTCTGGTCTATGGCGGCGGCCATGTGGGCCTGATGGGCGCGGTGGCCGATGCGGTGTTGGCTGCCGGCGGTCAGGTCATCGGTGTAATTCCCAAACACCTGCAGGATTGGGAGGTCGGCCACAATGGTTTGAGCGAACTGCACGTGGTCGACACCATGCACGCCCGCAAACAGCTGATGTTCGAACTATCCGACGGGTTTATCGCCCTGCCGGGCGGCATCGGTACCTTGGACGAGACTTTTGAAATCATCTCCTGGCGGCAATTGCGCCTGCATGACAAACCCTTGGTAATCCTGGACGATGGCGGCTATTGGCAACCCATGGAGGCGCTGTTGCAGGCCGTTGTAACAGGTGGTTTCGCCGATCCGGGGATCACGGAATTCTATGCCATGGCACAAGATGTGGACGGAGTTTTCGCCGCCCTGGCCGCCGCGCCGCCGTCTCTTGGACCGGGCCATCCGGAACGGTTGTGAGAATCTTTGACCTAGGGCCTCTAGGTGGATATGTTCCGCCCGAACAATAGAGGTGGCTCAAGCCGCCCTAGAGGTTAGGTAGCCGCCACAGAGGTTAGGTATATGAGCAAGATAAAAGTGAAAACACCCGTCGTCGAACTTGACGGCGACGAAATGACACGCATCATCTGGGCCTTCATCAAGGAAAAATTGATACTGCCCTATTTGGACGTGGACCTGAAATATTACGATCTGGGCATCGAGAAGCGCGATGAAACAGACGATCAGATCACCATCGACTGCGCCGAGGCGATCAAGGAATACGGCGTTGGCGTGAAATGCGCCACCATCACCCCGGATGAAGAGCGGGTGGAAGAGTTCGGTCTGAAATCTATGTGGCGCTCGCCCAACGGCACCATCCGGAACATTCTGGGCGGCACTGTTTTTCGGGAACCGATCATCTGCCAGAACGTACCGCGCCTGGTGCCTGGCTGGACCCACCCCATCGTGATCGGCCGCCATGCCTTTGGTGACCAATACCGCGCGACGGATTTCGTGGTGCCCGGCAAGGGCAAGCTGACCATGAAGTTCGAGCCCGAGGACGGCGGCGAGGTGATCGAGCGCGAGGTCTTTGATTTCCCCGGCGGCGGCGTGGCCATGTCCATGTACAATTTGGACGATTCCATCCGCGATTTCGCCCGTGCCTGCCTGAGCTATGGCGTACAGCGCAAATGGCCGGTCTACTTGTCCACCAAGAACACCATCCTGAAGGCCTATGACGGCCGCTTCAAGGATCTGTTCCAGGAGGTCTTCGAGGCCGAGTACGCCGAGCAGTATAAGGAACTAGGCCTGAACTACGAGCATCGTTTGATCGATGACATGGTGGCCTGCGCCCTGAAATGGGAAGGCGAGTTCATCTGGGCCTGCAAGAACTATGACGGCGATGTGCAGTCGGACACGGTGGCCCAGGGCTTTGGCTCGCTTGGCTTGATGACCTCGATCCTGATGACGCCCGATGGCAAGACGGTGGAGGCGGAAGCCGCCCACGGCACCGTCACCCGCCATTACCGCGAGCATCAAAAAGGCAACGAGACCTCGACCAACCCCATCGCCTCGATCTTCGCCTGGACCGGTGGTCTGAAGCATCGCGGCCGCATGGATGAAACTCCGGATGTGACCAATTTCGCCGAGACCCTGGAGCGGGTCTGTGTGGAGACGGTCGAGTCCGGTGACATGACCAAGGATCTGGCAATTCTGATCGGACCCGACGCAAAATGGCTGACCACGAACCAGTTCCTGGACGCCCTGGACACCAACTTGCAAAAGGCCATGGCCTAACGGCTCCAGCCTTTTCCGCGTTACAATGCAGGGCCCGTCAGTGATGGCGGGCCCTGTTTGTATTTTGAAGGAACCACGCCATGGACCTGACACCATCACCCGAGGCTAATGCGATCCTCGATCAAGTCCGCAAAATGTTCGAACAGGACATCCTACCGCGAAACCGCGAGATGATCCGCTCCACCAAACAGGATGGCGAACTGGACCCACCGTTTCTTGACGAACTGCGCGCCAAGGCCAAATCCATGGGCCTATGGAATATGGCGCACACGGACCTGACCGATCGTCAGCCCGGATTGTCCATGAGCAATCTGGACTACTCCATTGTAGCCGAATTGCTGGGGCGGGCTTTTTGGTCCTCGAAAGTCTTCAACTGCCAATGGCCCGACGTGCCTAACATGGTCGCCCTGCAGCGGTATGCGACCGAGGAACAAAAAGAGCAATGGCTGAAACCACTGTTGGACGGCGATTGCCAGTCCGCCTTTGCCATGACCGAGCCCGGCGCGGCATCGTCGGACGCCAAGAACATCGCCGCCACCATCACCCCGGATGGTGACGACTACATAGTTGACGGCCGGAAATGGTACATCACCGGCGGCGGCCATGAACGTTGCCGATTTTATCTATTTTTGGGGCTCAGCAATCCCGACGCGGCCCAGAATCGGCGCCATAGCGTTATCCTCGTCCCCCGCGAAACAGCCGGTGTCACGGTCGGCGGCGCCAATGCCTTTTTCGGCTATTCCGAACCGAACGGCCCGGCCTCGGAAATCAATTTTGACCAGGTCCGGGTACCAAAAGAAAATCTACTGGGCGAGGAAGGTGAAGGCTTCGCGGTCTCGCAGGCCCGCCTGGCCCCTGCGCGCCTGCATCATTCCATGCGGGCCATCGGCCAGTGCGAATTGCTGATCGAGCTGATGTACGCCCGCGCTCTGGAGCGCCACGCCTTCGGCCGCGCCCTGGAAGGTTACGACACGGTGCAATACGCCATCGCCCATAGCCGGGTCGAAACGGAACAAATGCGCCTGTTGCTGCGCAAGGTCGCGGCCCAGGTTGATGCGATGGGCGAAAAATCCGCCTACCGCGATCTATCGATCCTCAAGGTGGCCATCGCCCAGGGCTATTACGGCATCGCCGACCGGGCGGTGCAGGTGTTCGGCGCCATGGGCGGCTACGACGGCACCCCAGTGGCCGATGCCTTCGCCTGGAGCAGAGCCTTCCGGATCGGCGACGGCCCCGACGAAGTCCACCTGCGCAGCATCTTCCGCGCCGAGCCCAAGCCGGAAGTCACGCTGGCGGCTTCGCCTTATGTGGTGCCCCCGGGTGATTGGGTTTAGAGCATGCCGCGATGACTTACTCCCCCCGCAACGGCTGATCCTTGATTTCATCGTCCGGTATATCACCGTGGGACCATTCGCCCTGGCGCAAGCGTTCAGCGGCGACTTCGGCGATTTCAGCGCGCAAGGTCGGCTCGGTCTCCATCAGGCCGTGGAAATCGCTTTTCATCAATTGCATCAGGCGGCATTCGGTGACGGCGTAGGCGTGCGCCCGGCGCGTGGTGTCATGCAACAGGGCGATTTCGCCGAAGAAATCACCCTCCTCCAACGTCACGCGGTGGTCGTCGATATCGACCACGACTTCGCCCGAGACGATGAAAAACATGCTGTCGGCGGGTTGGCCGCGATGGGCGATCTCGTAACCCGAAGGCACGGACTTGGAGCGCAACAAGCCACCCACTTTCGACAGGGCCACGGGGTCCAGCTTGGCGAACAGCGGCACCCGGGCGACCATGCCCCAGGTAATGACGAAATCCCGGCGCCGGCTTTCATTGGTAAAACCCGCCGCGATGATGGCGATGGGCAGGGCGTACATGGCCACCCCCAACAAAGTGACCACACCGCCGAACATCCGCCCCAGCGCGGTGATGGGCACCACATCGCCATAGCCCACCGTGGACAGGGTCGCCAGGGCCCACCACATGGCGGCGGGGATGGAGCCGAAATCCTCCGGCTGCGCCGCGCCCTCAATGATCGTCATGATCGAGGCCGACAGCATCAACAGGCCGAACATGATGATGACCACGGCGAACAAGGCCCGGCGTTCACCATACAGCACCCGCCCCAGGGTGATGATGGTGGGGGAGTAACGGGCCAGTTTCAACAGGCGCAACAGGCGGAAGATACGCAGGAAACGTAGATCGACGCCGATGATGGAGACAATCAGGCTGGGCAGGATAGCCAGCAGATCAATGATCATGAAGGGGGATAGGGCATAGCGCCGCCGCGCCGCGCCAGGCGCCAACCGCTTCAATGGCGGATGCTCGGTACAGACCCACAGGCGGATGACATACTCCGCGCTGAACACGGCCAGGGAAAAAATCTCGAAAGCCGCGAAGGCGCCGCCATAGTGGTCGTGAAATCGGGCCACGGATTCCAACGCCACCGCCAGCACATTGCCAACGATCAGCAGGCCCAGCCATAGGTCTATGGCGCGCTGACTCGCCGTAGCGCGGTTGCCACCCTCCAGCAGATCATAGAGCCGCTGTTTCATGGCCATCGCCTATCCAGACGCAGCCGTCGCGATGGCATCTTCAATGGCGCTCAAGGCGGCATCGGCGGCATTGCCGTCCGGGCCACCGGCTTGCGCCATGTCCGGGCGCCCGCCGCCGCCCTTGCCGCCCACCGCGGCCGAGCCCGCGCGCACCAGATCCACGGCGCTCAAACGATCCGTCAGATCATCGGTAACGCCTACGGTCAGGGCCGCCTTGCCCTCGTTCACGGCGATAAAGGCGACCACGCCGGAGCCGAGCTTTTGTTTGGCCGCATCGACCATGCCGCGCAATTCCTTGGCCGGCACATCGTCCATGCGGCGGCCCGAATAGGCGATCCCGCCCACATCCTTGGCGCCGTTATCTTCACCTTTGCCGCCGCCGCCAAGCGCGAGCGCCTGGCGGGCCTGACTCAAATCCCGTTCCAGCTTCTTGCGCTCTTCCAACAGGGCACCGATACGATCAGGCAGGTCGGCGGGCGTGGTCTTCAACAGATCCGCCGCCGCGCGCAATTGACCATCCTGTTCATGGAAATGGGCCAGGGCCGCGGCACCCGTCAAGGCCTCGATCCGACGCACACCCGCCGCCACCGCGCTTTCGCTGATCACCGTAAAGGCGCCGATATCGCCGGTGCTGCGCACATGGGTGCCGCCGCACAGCTCGGTCGAATAGGATGCATCACCGCCATCGCCCATGGAAACAACACGAACCTCGTCGCCGTATTTTTCACCAAACAACGCCAACGCGCCCTGCTCCACCGCTTCGTCCGGGGTCATTTGCCCGGTACGCACGGCGGTATTGACGCGGATTTGTTCGTTCACGTCTTGCTCGACCAGGGCGAGTTCCTCGGCCGTCACCGCCCTGGGCTGGCTGATATCGAAACGCAGCCGATCCGGCGCCACCATGGAGCCCTTTTGGGTGACATGGGCACCCAGCCGGTTACGCAGAGCAGCGTGCAGCAAATGAGTGGCTGAATGATTGGCGCGCAATTGATTGCGCCGGGCATCGTCGACCACTATTTCGACGGCATCGCCGACTTTCAGACTGCCGGCCTGAACCGTGCCGCGATGCACGTGCAAATCGGCCACGCGCTTTTGCGTATCGGTGATCTGAATACTCAGGCCGTCAGCACCATTCATCTGGCCCGCATCGCCCTGCTGACCACCGGACTCGCCATAGAATGGCGTTTGATTGACCAGAATGGAAACCTCGGCGCCGGCCTCCGCCGCCTCGACCCGCTTGCCATCCACGACCAGGGCCAGCACTTCGCCCTCGGCCTGGTCCTTGTCATAGCCCAGGAATTCCGTGGCGCCGCAGTCTTCCCGCAACTCGAACCAGATAGCGTCCGTGCCAGTCTCGCCGGAGCCGGCCCAGGATGCCCGCGCCTCGGTGCGCTGGCGCTCCATCGCCACATCGAAGCCTTTCGTGTCCACCGCACGGTTCTGGCCGCGCAGCACATCCTGTGTCAAATCCAGGGGAAAGCCGTAGGTGTCGTATAGACGGAAGGCGACTTCGCCCGGCAGCGACTCGGTCTCGCTCAGTTTGTCCACTTCGCCCATCAACAGATGCAGACCACGCTCCAGGGTCTGTTTGAAGCGGCTTTCCTCGCCCCGCAGGGTCTCGGTGATCAGGGCCTCGGCCCGGACCAATTCGGGAAACGCCTGGCCCATTTTTCCAACCAGGGTGGGTACCAGCCGCCACATCAGGGGATCACTGGCGCCCATCATATGAGCATGGCGCATGGCCCGGCGCATGATCCGGCGCAGCACATAGCCGCGCCCTTCGTTGGACGGCAGCACGCCGTCGGCGATCAGGAATGACGAGGCGCGGAGATGATCTGCGATCACCTTGTGGCCGGATTTATGATCGCCATCCACATCGACGCCGGTGAATTCGGCCGAGGCTACCATGATGGTGCGCAGCAGATCGATGTCGTAGTTGTCGTTGGTGCCCTGCAACAACGCGGTCAGACGTTCCAGGCCCATGCCGGTATCGATCGAGGGTTTCGGCAGCTCCACGCGCTCTTCCGCGCTCAACTGTTCGAACTGCATGAAGACCAGGTTCCAGATCTCGATAAAGCGGTCGCCGTCCTCGTCCGGGCTGCCGGGCGGGCCGCCGGGGATGGTGGGGCCGTGATCGAAGAAAATCTCGGAGCACGGCCCGCAGGGGCCGGTATCACCCATGGCCCAGAAATTGTCCGAAGTGGCAATGCGGATGATGCGGTCCTCGGGCAGGCCGGCAATCTTGCGCCACAGATCGAAGGCCTGATCGTCGTCATGATAGACCGTGACCAACAGGCGGCTGGCATCCAGGCCGTATTCCTTGGTGATCAGGTTCCAGGCCAGCTCGATCGCGTGGTCCTTGAAATAGTCACCGAAGGAGAAATTACCCAGCATCTCGAAAAACGTGTGGTGGCGCGCGGTGTAGCCGACGTTATCCAGATCGTTGTGCTTGCCGCCCGCACGAACGCATTTTTGCGAGGTGGCGGCGCGCTGATAGGGCCGTGCCTCGGCACCGGTGAAGACGTTCTTGAACTGCACCATGCCCGCGTTGGTGAACATCAGGGTGGGATCATTGTGCGGCACCAGGGGCGAGGAGGCGACAACCTCGTGCCCCGCCGCCGCGAAATAGTCCAGGAACGCCTTGCGGATATCGTTCGCGCTTTGCATTTCGATCTATCCAACCACTCTAGTTCATATATTCGCTACGCCGATGGCACACCCGGCAGGCGGCCGGAAAATAGCCCCCCGCCCAGTCGCTGTCCAGACACGGGTACGGCCCGGCGGACTTGTTTACTCGGCTTTTGCCTTACAACCGCCGAAATGCTGAAAGGTCCGGGGCGGTTCACTGGCCATATGCACCGAATGGCTGGCCAGGAATTCGCCGGACTTGTCAGAGAATTGGCCATGGACCGAGGTCACGTTCAAATCGCCCGACGCGGTGAAACCGAGGAAATGGCGCACATTGGACAGCGCGACCATTTCCAGATGGCTGGCACCCTGACCGCTAACCGCCTTGGCGTTGCCCCGGGCCGTGTTGATGCCTTCGATACTGAATTTGAAGCCTTTTTGTTGCTTGGTATTGAAGCGGTCAACTTCCCAATTGGTCTCGATCGCGGTTTTGAAAGCGCAACTCAAGGCTTTGGCTTCGGCCAGAGCTTTGCGGGCCTCCGGCGCCGCCGCCGCAGCGATGGAAGGCGCGATGCCAGGCAACAGGGCAAGAAGCAAAATAGTCAGCATGCGCATGGGGATACCTATCATTATCTGGTGTCTTCGATGTTCAAGATTGTGTGTCTTTTAACGCTCTATCTTGGAATTGCCAACGGGGACGCTTAGTTTACCTGTAAGACAGCTGATACTTCTGATTTCTGGCAGCGCCCAAAGGGGACTATTCCATGGCCTATGATTTTGATCTGTTCGTGATTGGCGCCGGTTCGGGCGGCGTGCGGGCCTCGCGCATCGCGGCCTCTCATGGCGCCCGTGTGGCCGTGGCCGAGGAATACCGCTATGGCGGCACCTGTGTCATCCGGGGCTGCGTGCCAAAGAAACTATTCGTCTATGCCTCGCACTTTTCCGAGGATTTCGAGGATGCGGAGGCCTTTGGCTGGACCGTGGGTAAGGCCAGCTTTGACTGGGCCAAACTGGTCGCCAACAAAGACAAGGAAATCGACCGCCTGAACGGTATTTATATCAGCATGCTGGATGGCGCCGGCGTGCGCCGCTATGACGGCCGGGCCCGCCTGACGGATGCTCATACCATCGAAGTGGCCGGCGAAACGGTCACGGCGGAACATATCCTCTTGGCCACCGGCGGCACCCCGACCATGCCGGATGTGCCCGGTATCGAGCACGCCATCAGCTCCAATGAAGCCTTTCACTTGGAGACCCTGCCCGAACACATCACTATTGTGGGCGGTGGTTACATCGCGGTGGAATTCGCCGGTATTTTCAATGGCTTGGGCCGCAAGGTGACGCAATTATACCGTAGCGAACAGATCCTGCGCGGCTTTGATTGGGACGTACGCAACCATTTGGCGGGCGAAATCCGCAAAAAGGGCATCGACCTGCGCACCGATACCAATGTCACGGCAATCGAAAAGACCGCAACCGGCTATCGCCTCAGCCTGACCAACGGCGAAAGCCTGGATACGGGCCTGATCATGTATGCCACGGGCCGCCACCCCAACAGCGGCGATATGGGCCTGGAAGCCGTCGGCGTGGAACTGGCCAAGGGCGGCGCCGTTATGGTTGATGCATGGTCGCAAACCAGCGTGCCGAATATTCATGCGGTGGGTGACCTGACCGACCGCATCGCGCTCACTCCAGTGGCCCTGATGGAGGGGCATGCCTTTGCCGATACCGTCTTTGGCAATAATCCCCGCCAGCCCAATCACGTGGATGTCCCCGCGGCTGTCTTCAGCCAGCCCAGCGTCGGCACGGTTGGTCTAACGGAGGAACAGGCCAGGGCCGAGATCGGCGAGGTGGATATCTACAAATCCAGCTTCACGCCCATGAAACACACCCTGACGCCATCAGAGGAAAAGACCCTGATGAAACTGATCGTCGATGCCAAGACGGACCGGGTGCTCGGCTGTCACGTGGTCGGCCCGGACGCCGCCGAAATGGTCCAGGGCATCGGCATCGCGCTACGTTGTAATGCCACCAAGGCACAGTTCGATGCCACCGTCGGTATCCACCCCTCGGCGGCGGAGGAACTGGTCACCATGCGCAGCAAATGGACCCCGCCCGAAGCGCAAGCGGCGGAGTAATTCGCCACCAAGCTGATTGCGGCCTTGCCTAAACCGGAAAGAGTCCCGCAACGCCTGCCGCCGTGGCGAGCAGCCATGCCGCGAATTGATACACCGCCGTCTCGATCAATGGCACCGCCGCCCCGGCCAGCCAGATCAGCGAGACAAGGGCCGTCACACCCGTCGCCGCGAAGGCGGGATAGACATAGAGCAATACCGTGTCCTTGGTGACGTCGCCGCCGCCCTCCGTTTCCACGAATTCCTGCGCCTGTACGGCGGATTCAAAAATTGGTTGGAGACAAGCCAGCATCAACCCCACGAAGCCACCCAGGATATGAACCAGAGACGGAAACAGCGTGGAAAGGAGCATAAGGTAAACCCAGTAGTGGGCCGGATCGGCGGGGGTTTCGGCCATGGCCCGCAGCAATGGGGCAATCGGCAGGACTGCCTCGCCCCCGGCCAGGACCGCGAGCCAATTGGCGAGGCCAAGCATGGCCGTCGTAATTGCCGCCAGGGGAAATATCAAGATCCCGGCCAGTACTATATCGACAAGGGAAATTACGGCGACGCGCCAAGCGCCCCCAAGGGCCAGGCCATAACGCAACAGGCCGCGCGTCAACCCCAACGATAGCCAATCCAAAGGCGCATTGACCAGAGGCAACAAGGCAAAAAACACCAGCAACGGCAACGCTTTCATCTGTCCGCCGCCTTGAATATGCACGGCAAAAAAGATTGCGGCGAGGGCCGCACCGGTGAAAACGAACCAATGAACAACAAGAAAAATTGACTTGCCACGCGCGCTTGAAACACGGTCGAATACATATGCGACAGCGACAGCGACAGCGACAGCAACAGCGCCAGCGCCAGCGACAGCGCCAGCGCCAGCGCCAGCGCCAGCGCCAGCGACAGCGCCAGCGACAGCGACAGCGCCAGCGACAGCGACAGTGCCAGCGCCAGCGACAGCGACAGCGACAGCGACAGCGACAGTGAACAACAGGTAGATAACTGAGCGCCAGCCTGAAGATCGTAGAAACTGAACAAAGCATACGAGGAAAACCACGAAACCGGCGAAGTTAACTGCTCGCGCCAGCACTTCGGGTTCGGGTGGCAGGAAGGTGTCCAGGCCGGTTACCGTACCGCCCCACAACATCCATCCCACAACGAAGAACAGCAATGGATAGGCCAACGCCAATTTAAGGGTCAGATCGTAGAGCCCATAACTCCACGGCGACGGATTTCGAAAGGCAATTCGAGATTGAAGGCGCGCGGCCTTTTCCAGGAAGTCATCGCCGGCCCCCCTGTCCAGCCAGGAAAGCAGCAACGTGATGCCATCGCCATAGAGGTTCCTTAAGCGACTATGCAGTTTCCCGGCTAACCACGCCCAAATGCGGCGGCCCCGGTCAGCCTTCCGGCTACCGCCCAACAGCTTTTTAGCGAGCGCGAACGACGCCAGCCAGACAGCCAACAGCGTGAACCCGGACAAATCCAGGCCAACAGCCTGGATTACCCCGTTCAACATTTCATGGACGCCGCTGCCGCTCACCCATCACCCTCTCATACCGCGCCAATCGATTATGGTGCATGGGAACGGCAAATCAACCGAAACGTGATAAATCTGCCAGCCGCACGGCCCTCCCACCGCTGTTCTGGCGTGGCTGACCTGGTTGACCACGCCTTTCGGCATTTTCACACAGCGGCGCAAAACCACTTAGCACCCTTGGAAAGCCCTGCCGCTTACCGTATACAAGGCGCTTCTTTTCCTGGGGAATGAAGTTATGCCTACGCAATGGAACCCTGACGGCTGGCGGCAACGTACGGCCTTGCAAATGCCGGAATACGCGGACCAGGCGGTCCTGGACGGCGTTTTGGATAAACTCGGCAGTTTCCCGCCGCTGGTTTTCGCTGGCGAGGTAAACGCTCTGCGCCGCAAGCTGGCCCAGGTGTCGGAAGGCGATGGCTTTTTGCTGCAGGGCGGTGATTGCGCCGAAAGTTTCGCCGAATTCCATCCCAACAATATCCGCGATACCTTTCGTGTGCTGATGCAGATGGCCGTGGTCTTGACCTTTGGTGGCGCCGTGCCCGTGGTCAAGGTGGGCCGCATGGCGGGGCAGTTCGCCAAGCCGCGCTCCAGCCCCACCGAAACCATCGATGGCGTCGAGCTGCCGATCTATCGCGGCGATATCGTCAACGGCATTGATTTCGATGATGCCTCGCGCCAGCCCGATCCGAACCGTCTGTTGACCGCCTATTCCCAGGCGGCGGCGACCTTGAACCTGCTGCGCGCCTTCGCCCAGGGCGGCTACGCGGATCTGTACAAGATCCACCGCTGGAACCTGGACTTCGTTGACGGCACCGATACGGGCACCCGTTACGGCGAATTGTGCGGCCGTATTACCGAGGCCCTGGAATTCATGGAAGCCTGCGGCATCAACGGCGACAGCGTGCCGGAAATGCGGCAAACGGATTTCTATACCTCTCACGAAGCGCTGTTGCTGAACTACGAAGAGGCCATGACGCGCGAGGACACCATCACCCGCATGGGCGGTTGGTACGATACCTCGGCCCATATGGTCTGGATCGGCGACCGTACCCGCCAGGCCGACGGCGCCCATATCGAATATTGCCGGGGCATCCACAATCCCCTGGGCCTGAAGGCCGGCCCGAGCATGGAGGCGGATGACCTGATCCGCCTGATCGACACCTTGAACCCCGAAAATGAAGCCGGGCGCCTGACCCTGATCGCCCGCATGGGCGATGTCGAGGTGATGGAAAAACTGCCGCCCCTGGTACGCCGGGTCAAGGCCGAGGGGCGCAAGGTGGTCTGGTCCTGCGATCCCATGCACGGCAACACCATCAAGGCGTCCAGCGGCTACAAGACGCGGCCGTTCGACCGCATTCTGGCCGAGGTCAAGGGCTTCTTCGCCGTCCATCAGGGCGAAGGCACGCACGCGGGCGGCGTGCACGTGGAAATGACTGGGCAGGACGTGACCGAATGTCTGGGCGGGGCGCAGTTGATCGATGAAGAGGAATTGGCATCCCGCTATCATACCCACTGCGATCCACGCCTGAATGCCTCGCAGAGTTTGGAGTTGTCGTTCCTGATCGCGGAGATGCTGAAACAACAGCGCCCGGCACGGCAAGCGCCGGAAATGGTTGAAGCCGCACAATAGGGAACCGCAGGCCATGGCGGGCAAAAGCCCAAACGAGAGTGACGATCTGGAAGGCGATATTGATCGCTGGACGGATCAGTATTTCAAGAAGACCCGCACAATTGTGCAGCGCAACGGCGATGCCCAGGTGACCTATGCGGTTTTTATGCGCCGCCCGGTTAGTTTTGCCCCCCGCCTGATGATCGATTGGCTGAACCAGGTCGCTGCCGAACGCGGGGTCACGTTCAATATCGAAAAATGCTTCGAGGAAGGCGATTGGGTCGGCGCCGGCGAACCGCTGTTGTATTTGAGCGGCCCGTTGTCCGAACTGGTCGATCTGGAAACGTTGTATCTGCAAAAGCTGGGCGCCTGCTGTGTTGCCGCCTACAACGCCTATCTGATGTGTGCGGCCCTGCCTGACAGTCAGTTCCTGGCCATGGACGCGCGCCACTGCGCCGGCCATGAAATGGCCGAGATGATGGCCTATGCCGCCTCCGTCGGCAGCGAAGGGGCCAGGCGCGATCGGGACGCGGTTGGCTTTATCGGCAATGCCACGGACGCCACGGCGCACTTTTTTGGCAACGAAAAAGGCCTGGGCACCATGCCGCACGCCCTGATCGGCTATGCCGGCAGCACCTTGAAGGCAGCGGAGATGTATGCCGAGGCTTTTCCCGGCGAGCCTTTGACAATTCTGGTCGACTATTTCGGACAGGAGGTCACGGATGCCCTGGCGGTCTGCAACCGCTTCCCAGATCTGGCCGAGGAAGGCGCGCTTGCCGTGCGCCTGGACACCCATGGCGGCCGCTTTGTCGAGGGCCTGGACACGCAATCTTCCTACGCCGTGCTGGAGCGCCACGTCCCCCGCGCGGTGCGGCAATACCGCAACGAGGAAGAACTGCGCTGGCTGGTCGGTACCGGGGTTTCGGCGGCGGCGATTTTCCATATGCGCGACAGGCTGGACGAAGCCGGCTTTCCGAAGGCGCGGATCGTTGCCTCCTCGGGCTTCAACTTTTTCAAATGCCAGGTCATGGGCACCGTCAACGCGCCCATCGATGTGGTCGGCACGGGATCATACCTGCCCGATGACTGGCGCGAGACCTATGCCACCGCCGACATCGTCGCCTACGACGGCGAGCCGAAAGTCAAGGTGGGCCGTGAATTCCTGCTGCAACGGCGTTGATCCGCACGCATAATATATTGATGTTCAGTAATTTATCGAATGGCGCCAAGGGTGCCTTGTGCATGATCGTTGGCGGACTGTTGCTCACCACCCAGGACGGCATCACCAAATGGCTGACGGCGGATTTCCAACCTGGCGAGATCATGTTTTACCGTGGTCTGTTCACCTTCGTACCCATCATTATCATAGCGGCGCGGGCCGGCGGTTTCCGGGCCTTGGCGACCCGCAATCTCAAAGGCACTTTGATCCGCGCCATCCTGGGCGCCGGCACCTCGATCTTCGTGGTGGTATCTTTTATCTATCTGCCCTTGGCCGATGCCTTGGCGATCATTTTTCTCAGCCCGATCATGCTGACCGCAATGTCCGGGCCAATGCTGGGGGAGCCGGTCGGCTGGCGGCGCTGGCTGGCCGTGTTCATTGGCTTCGCCGGCGTGATGATGATGGTGAAGCCCAGCGCCGAAGGCATCCCTTATTATTACTTCTTCCCCCTCTTCACCGCCCTGTTGTCGGCCTTGCGTGACGTGGCGACCCGCCGTCTGCGCGGCGGCGACAGCTCCGTCTCGATCCTGTTCTACTCCATGCTGGCGGGAATTCTGGCCGGCGCCATCAGTATGCCGATGTTCGGCGCCCATTGGCCCAGCCCGGCGCAATGGGGCCTGTTCGCCGTCGCGGGTATTCTGAATTCGGTCTCGCACCTGTTGACGATCCAGGCTCTGTTGCTGGCGCCGGGGGGGACCATGGCCCCGTTCAGGTACCTCTCGTTGGTCTGGGCCGCCGTCATGGGCTATGCCATATGGGGCGATGTCCCTGATAGTTGGAAACTGGCCGGCGCCGCCCTGGTGGTGGGCGCCGGTTTGTTCATCCTATATCGCGAGATGCGCGGCCGAAAATTATGAATACTGGCCTGAGTACTGGCCTGACTATTGGCGCCGCTAATTCGGCGCCTCGGCGATCTGGACCACCTGCTTGCCGATGTTACCGCTAGAGCGCATTCATTCCAAATGAGCTCCAGCGGTAAATCGAGTTAGTAATTCATAAAACTCGCTCATATTGGTCACTCAATTAGCCTCATATCACCAGTATTGGTTGCGGTTAATTTAAGTATACGCTAACGTAATTGTAGCCGGGCAAATCTGCAATTAAACACCCGCGCACACTTAACGTAGTAGGGAGGATTAGACGTGGCGAGACTTCTTTTAATTGGACTCATGTTTCTATTCAGCGGGTGTGCAACGGTAGTATCCGGTACCACCCAAACGGTTTTTGTCGAAACACCGAAGGTCAATGGCGCCAGTTGTAAGTTGAATGACAGCAAGGCAGGTGTTTGGTATCTGCCCAGTACACCGGGAAGCGCGACGGTTCGAAAAGGCGACGGACCCATGAACATTGTTTGCGATAAGAATGGGTACGAAACAGCGACAACCAGTGTCGACGAAACCCTTGTTGGCGCCACCTTGGGCAATATTATCCTTGGCGGCGGCATCGGCATCTTCATCGATGCGGCATCGGGCGCCGCTCAGCAATACCCGGACAAAATTGTTGTCTGGATGAGACCGCGGAAGTGGCCATCAGCCAAGGAGGAGGAAGCTTGGCACCGGGACAAGAAAGCCTATGAAGATGAGGTCCTGGCGAAGGCAAAGGCAGCAAGCGACGGTTAACCGTCTTTAGAGACAACGCGAGGACAAAGGGGGGCGAAGGAGAAGCTAAACTTTACCCTTCGCACTTTCCTGCGTAATTAGATTGTACGCGAGTTGGGCAGCCGCAACGTCCATAATGTGTAGTGATCGCGACTTGATCTGACAGTTACCGGATTTGAGGCGGTGGCTGTCAGGTCAGATTTAGCCTATGAACTTTTCCTTCCAGATACGTTTGCCGTCCACGAGGGTCTGCATGGGCGTGCGGCCCTCACAAACTTTGCCCTGATGAGTGCGTTCATTGTTGTAGTAATCGATCCATTGGTCCAGATCGATTTGCAACTGTTCGATGGTTTCATAAATTTTCTTGCGGAACGCCACCTGATAGAACTCCTGCAGGATGGTCTTGTGGAACCTCTCGCAGATGCCGTTGGTCTGCGGTGATTTGACCTTGGTCTTGGTGTGCTCGATGTCGTTAATGGCCAGGAACAACTGATAATCATGACGATCTGCGCGGCCGCAATATTCCGTGCCCCTGTCCGTCAGGATACGCAGAACGGGCAGCTCGTGTTCTTCGTGGAAAGGCAGAACCTTGTCATTGAGCATGTCGGCTGCGGTGATCGGGGTCTTTGTTTTATACAGCTTGGCCTGGGCGGTTTTGGCGTAGGTATCGACATAGGTTTGTTGATAGATCCGGCCAACGCCCTTCAACGTACCCACATAAAATGTGTCCTGAGAGCCCAGATAACCGGGATGTGCGGTCTCGATCTCGCCCCAGGCCTCGTCGTCCAGCTTCTTCTTTTCGAGCGCCTGGACCTGGGCCTCGGTAAGGATGATGCCATCTTCGGCAACCTTGGCCTCCAAGGCTTTCAGACGTTGCTTGAAGTTGGCCAGGTCATGGCGCAGCCAGATCGAGCGCACGCCGGAGGGTGAGACGAAGACGCCGCGCTTGCGCAATTCATTGCTGACCCGGACCTGACCATGGGCCGGATACTCGACCGCGTATTCGACAACGGCGGTCTCGGTTTCCAGATCGACCCGGTTTTTGAGGTTCGGCGCCCGGCGTGGCCGCTCGAGCAGGGCCTCGACGCCGCCATCCTCCACCGCGTCGCGATAGCGGTAGAAGGTGTCGCGTGAGAGGCCCATGATCTGGCAGGCCTTGGAGACGTTGCCGAGTTCCTCCGCCAGATTGAGCAGGCCGACTTTATGTTTGATGATTTTGTCATTACTGTGAAGCATGAGGGTTACCTTTTCTTCGTGTTTCGATGAATGGGTTTGCACCACCATCAAAACCGGTAACCCTCGTCCCTTTCAAGGGACGCTGTCAGATCAGATCGAAACTACTTCACATAATGGCAATACCTATGGAATCGTAGATGATTGTCTCGCCCTCTGGAACGATTGTTGAGCCGGCAAAAACGTCTCCAATTTCAGCGAAGATTTCGCAATTTGACCCCCGAATGTCGCCGGCTTGATCTCGTGCGGCTTCGGCGGATTCCACAAGCACGATATTCGCCATTGCGGCATCATCAAGCTCCCGGCCTTCGGAGGTATTCCAGCCAACGGACGTGACAAACGCGCCCGGCTTAAGCCAAGCGCCTTCAAGTATGGGTTCCGCGGAAGACGTTGTGCAGGCGATGATATCCGCGTCCCGCACAGCATCTTCAGCATTCGCATGAAAGACGGCACCAATCTCTTCGGCACGTAATCTTCCGTTCTGTTCGTTTCGCGCCCATAGCCGCAGTTCGTCGCAGGACCGGACTTCGGCCAGGGCTTGGGCATGGGCACGCGCCTGAACGCCATTTCCCATGATCGTCACAATCCTGGAATCTTTGGCAGCCAGCTTTCGAGCCGCGGCGGCCGAACCAGCAGCCGTCCGCATCTCGGTGATGAGGCGGCCGTCCAAAACGGCCAAGGGCGAACCGTTGGCCTTGTCAAAAATCAGGATAACTGCCTGATGCGTCGGGATATCCGTGCCGGCATTGGCATGATAGAGCGTGACAATTTTGACCGCCATCGCTTCGCCGACAGCTGGCATCGCGGCGATAATCGCGTCATGCCCCGGTACCGGCACCATCTGCCGAACCGGCTGCGCCACTTCGCCGGCGGAGAACGCAATCATCGCATTTTCAATACTGTCGATAAGTGGGGTCCATGTGAGAGCGTCTCTTATTGCGGCTTCACCAATGACCGGCAATGTCTCCAGACCTTGATATGCCATTTCGCCTCCAAACTGGTTGAGCTCCGTTGCACCGTCCAGTTTGAATGATATTGCATCACTGTCATGTTTGCCATCGGTGCCCAAAACTTCAAAACTGTGGTCAAGTTGAGCTTATACCACCTAGCCTTGGCGGACGGTTTACCGGTTTGTTCATCCTGTATCGCGAGATGCGCGGCCGAAAATTATGAGTACTGGCCTGACTATTGGCGCCGCTATTTTGGCGCCTCACCGATCTGGACCACCTGCTTGCCGAAGTTTTCGCCCTTTAGCATGCCGATGAAGGCGGCGGGGGCGTTTTCCAGGCCCTGGGTGATGTCCTCGCGGTATTTGATCTTGCCGTCCGCCAGCCAGCCGGACATCTCGGCCATGAATTCAGACTTCAGGTCCATGTGGTCGGAGACAATGAAGCCCTGCATCTTGACCTTGTTGCCAACCATGGTGCCAAGGTTTTTCACCCCCTCGGGTTTTTCCAGGTTGTACTGGCTGATCATGCCGCAGGCGACGATACGGGCATAGGGATTGACCTTGAGCAGGACCGCATCCAGCATCGCACCGCCAACATTCTCGAAATAAACATCAATGCCGTCCGGGCAGGCCTGGCCCAGGGCATCACCCAAAGAGCTCGCCTCCTTGTAATTGAAGGCGGCATCGAAGCCCAATTCGTCCATGATATAGGCGGCTTTTTCGAACGAGCCGGCACTGCCCGCCACATGGCAGCCGTGCATTTTGGCGATCTGGCCGGCGATCTGACCGACGGCGCCCGATGCAGCGGAGACATAAACCGTCTCGCCCTCCCTGGGCTGGCCGATATTGCGCAGACCGACCCAGGCGGTCATCGACGGCATGCCCAAAACGCCCAAATAGTGGGACAGCGAGGCGACATTGCCGTCAACCCTGTTCACGGCGCCGGCCTGGGCCACCGAATAAGTCTCCCAACCGAGGCGGCCTTCCACCAGGTCGCCAACCGCCAGGGATGGATCGTTGGAGGCAACCACCTCTCCCACCATGCCGGCCTGCAACACCTGGCCCAGCTCAAAGCCGGGGGCATATGACTTTTGATCGCGCATGCGGCCGCGCATATAGGGGTCCAGGGACATGAAGATATTGCGCACCAGCACCTCGCCCGCGCCAGGCTCTCCGACGGGGCCCGCGGCGACCTCGAAATGCGAGGCATCAACCCAGCCGGTGGGCCGGGATTTAAACAAAATTTGGGTGTTTTCAGTCATTTCTCGCCTGCCTTGTATTGAGTGCGCGATCTTTTAGAGGGTTCCCGCTATATCGCACCGGCCCGCCGGGGACGCAATAGCCTACACCCCCTCGGAGGCGAAAGGCCAATGCGCCCCGGTGCCGAAATTAACCGCAAATTCATCAAATTGGGATACGACAAACAGGTGAAAAAGTGATTTTGATTGGGACAATTATGTCTGAAGCAGCCGAACAAGTGGACGCGCCCGAAGAGCCCGAAGTCGAGGCGCGGTCCGCGGCGAAAGCCCAGGCCATTGACCAGGCCTTGGACGAGGGTGACCGTGACTCCCTGCATACCTTGCCATTGCAGTTGCTGCCGATGAATCTGCCGTCCCTTTCGCGGGCGAAAATGCTTAAAAACGCCCATATGAAGAGCATGATCGAAATGTTCAATTCCGGCAGCGGCGGCAGCGGCCACATGGAAGTCGAAGCTTTAGTGAACGTTTTCGAGAATAGCGACGAGCTTAAAGAGGATATCGCTATTCTGGAACATATGGAGCTATTGCACAGCTACGATGTTTACAGCCTGCGTATTGAGCTTCGTCGCCTAGGCATTTCGATCACCGATCAGGAGGGCCTGCAGCTATCAGAACGCAAGGCCAAGGAATTAACCTCCTACATGACTGAATTTACCCGGCCTCTGCTGCAGCAAATCTATGGCGGCACGGACAGCAATATCGAAGACATGGACCAGTTGCTGGCCATGTTCAAAAGTCCCGACAAGGGCGAGGCCATCAAGAATTTGAAGATGATCGCCGACAAACTGGGCATCGGGCTGATCGAAGTGCCGACCTTCCTGGAAGAATATGGCGATGTCTTCCTGTCCCTGGCCTATTACAAAGGCGCACTGGACGGCATTATTCCCAGGGTGACTGATTTTCTGGATGATCTGGACGAAATCAACGGCAATTATCAGGTTCGCCAGATGCCCCGCTTCGAGGAAACCTGCGATATCCTGCAAATGCGCTTCAATGACATCACTGCCTCGATCACCGGCCGCTTTGAAAGTTTCGACCGCAATTCAAAAACCTTGTGGGACAATATAAATGCCGCCACCTTCCAGGCTGTAAAGGACACGATCGAGGCCCACTATGTCACCATCGGCGGCGTGTTGTGCGGCCTGATGGTGAAGATGGACGCCTGGGACGAGAAATTCGCCAACGGCCGCGGCGGCCCGATCTCGAAAGCTGATTTCATCATGTCCGAGATGCGCATGGGCATGAATTACATCTACGAGATCGAGCAAAAAGCCCCCGCCCTCAGCGAACTACAATAACCACCGGCAAAGCGTTTTCAGGCTATAGCTGGTTGGCGGTCGCCGCGCCCCAGATCTCGTCCCAATCCTGGTTCAACATATCGGTCGGGCCACGATCTGCCTCAAAGAATTTGTTCGGCAACTGAAAAATCGCCAGCATCAAGGCGCCGTTCGGCGTGCCGGCGGCATGGCGGCTACCGGCGGGACGCCAGACGAAATTGCCCGCACTACACGTTCCCTCGCCGCAAACCAGCGCGCCTTCAATGACGAATGTCTGTTCGATCTGCACATGTTCATGGTCGGGCAGCATGGCGCCCGGCGCCATTTTCAACAATACGGTCAACAGCCCCGTACGCCGGTCCACCAATAGGGTTTTTGCCTCGACACCAGCATAGCGCGTTGCCTCCCACGGCATGGAATGGGTTTCAACAAAGCGCGTTTCCAGTGGGCCCAAGCCCGCGTGATTTGGGGCGTTGGGGGTAATTGCCGTCGTCATGATCTCTCCGTTGGTTCAAATGTCCAAGTTATCGATGCAGCCTAGCGGCCCTGAAACTTCGGCAAACGCTTTTCCTTAAACGAGGCGATGCCCTCATTCCGGTCCTCGCTATCAAGGATGGCTTCCGTATCCCTGCGCGCGATGCCGGCCAGTTCCGAAGGACCCTTGGGCGTAAGTTCGCCGACAAACCGCTTTAGCGTGCTCAACACCATCGGTGCGTGATCTTTCAGTTTCATGGCGTATTCCATGGCCGCGTCCATCAACTGATCGGCGGGCACAACCTTATTGACCATGCCGACTTCGTAGGCCCGCTGGGCAGGGATATCGTCGACGAACAGCATGAACTCCATGGCGATCTTGTGCGGCATGCGCGCGGCAAGGGATGAAATCAGACCACCCGTGACGCCGACCTTGGCCTCCGGATAGCTAAACACAGCCGTGTCGGCGACCACGCAAAGGTCAGCGAAATTCACCAAGACCACGCCACCGCCGACGCAATAACCGTCCACCGCCGCGATGATCGGCTTATTCACTTCGACGCCCACCGATGGCGTAAAGCGCCAGATCTCCGGCGGATGGGTCAGGTCGGCGCCGACCGTGAAGGCCCTGGGCGTGGCCGAGGCCAGAATGGCGACCCGGTCGCTGCCCGCCTCAAAGCGTTGCCAGGCGGCGCGCAATGCCTCGCCCAGATCCACATTCAGGGCATTCAGCTTCTCCGGTCGGTTCAGCGTAATGATGGCGATATCGTCTTTTGATTCGTAGATAACCAGTTCCGTGCTCACGATGTTTCCTCTTCCTGTAACTCTATATGTCCGCCAGCCAGCGCCAGCCATTCGGCTTCATCAATGACTTTAACATCCAACGCCTGGGCTTTCTTCAACTTTGATCCCGCCGCCGCCCCCGCGATCACCAGATCCGTCTTGGCCGAGACCGAGCCCGAAACCTTGGCCCCCAGAGCCTCAGCCCGCGCCTTGGCCTCCGCCCGCGAGGTTTGTTCCAAGGTGCCGGTGAAGACCAATGTCTTGCCCGCCAGCTCGGATGTGGTATCAGCCCGTTCCATGTCCTGGACGTCAAGCCCGCCGACAAGCGCATCCCAGACAACTTTATTATGGCTGTCATCGAAAAATGCCAGTAGCGCCTTGGCGACCTTTTCGCCGATACCGTCAATATCGAGTAGCTCTTGCAGACTATCGGGCGTCATGGCCGCCTGGAATTTCGCCAGGGTTTCATAATTGCGTGCCAATAGTTTGGCGTTGCCCTGGCCAACATGGCGAATGCCCAGCGCAAAAATCAAACGCTCCAGGGAAATTCTGCGCCGGTCATCAATCGCGGCGAACAGATTGTTGGCGGAGGTTTCACCCCAGCCTTCCCATTCCTGCAACGGTTTGCCGCCTGTTTTGTTGATCCGATCGCGCAATTGAAAAATATGGCCCGGCTGCATCACCACGCCCGCGTCATGAAAGGCGCTGATCTGCTTTTCCCCCAGACCTTCAATATCAAAGGCATTGCGGGAGACGAAATGGCGTAGCCGCTCCACCGACTGGGCAGCGCAATTCAAACCACCGCCGCAGCGCCAATCGACCTCGCCCTCTTCCCGCACCGCATTCGCACCACATGCCGGACAGATGGACGGAAATACGAACGCTGCGGGACCCGGCTCAACCACGCTCAATACCTGCGGGATGACATCGCCGGCCCGTTGCACGAGAACCATGGCCCCTTTGCGAATTTCCTTTTCCGCGATGTAGTCCTCGTTATGCAGGGTCGCGTTGGACACCACCACACCACCCACCGTAACCGGTTTCAGGCGGGCCACCGGGGTCAGCTTGCCGGTCCGGCCGACCTGAATATCGATATCTTCCACCAGGGTCTGGGCCTGCTCGGCGGCGAATTTATGGGCAATGGCCCAGCGCGGCGAGCGCGAGGCCGCACCCAGACGGTCCTGCCAGTCCAGGCGGTCCACCTTATAGACAATGCCATCGATGTCATAAGGCCGCGCGCTGCGCCCCGCCTCGGTGGCGCCGTGATAGGCCATCATCTCGGCTACGTTCCGGCAGACTTCATGCTCCTGAACCTTAAAACCCCAGGCCTGCATGGCCGCCAGGACACCGGCCTGGGTATGGCTGGGCAAGGCGCTGACCTCACCCCAGGCATAGGCGCGGAAGCTCAGTTGACGCGACGCCGTGACGCCTGGATCAAGCTGGCGCAGAGAGCCGGCGGCGGCATTGCGGGGGTTGGCATAAGCCGGCCGTTCGGCGGCTTCCTGCTTTCGGTTCAGTTCGGCAAAGGCGCCGTGGTTCATGAAGACCTCGCCGCGCACCTCGAATACTTCAGGTGCATCGCCCAGGAACCGTTTGGGAAGGTCAGCAATAGTACGCAGATTGGCGGTAATATCCTCGCCCACCTCGCCATCGCCCCTGGTCGCGCCCTGAACGAAAACGCCGTTCTCATAGCGCAGTGCGGCGGACAGGCCGTCGATCTTCGGCTCCGCCACGATTGCCACGGCGGTGTCGTCATCAAGCTTTAGAAACCGTCGTATGCCCGCCAGAAAATCGGCGACATCCGCCTCGTTGAATGCGTTACCCAGGGACAGCATGGGGCGGCTGTGGCGAACCTTGGAAAAGCCGTCCGCGCCGTCCGTTGGGGACGCGCCGATGCGCTCGGACGGGCTGTCGGCGCGTTTCAAATTTGGAAAGCGTGCCTCGATGGCGCTGTTGCGCTGGCGCAGCGCATCGTATTCGGCATCGGAAATGGCCGGCGCGTCATTCTGATAATAGGCGGTGTCATGGAATCTGATTTCGAAGGCCAGGCGCGCCAATTCGGCTTTTGCCTGCGCCTCATCCAGGTCCGCAACTGCCGTCATGAGCCGGCGGCCTGCAGCAGGCTGTCGGCGGCGGCGCGGGCCTCGTCCGTGATGGTGGCGCCGGCCAGCATGCGGGCGATCTCCTCGCGCCGGACCTCCGTATCCAGATCCTCCACCGTGGTCCGGGCATTGCCGCCCGTCTGCCGCTTGACGATGCGCCAATGATGCGCGGCCCTGGCAGCCACTTGCGGCGAATGGGTGACCACGATGACCTGGGTGTCGTCGGCCAGACGCGCCAGACGCTCGCCGACCTTGTCCGCCACCGCGCCGCCGACGCCGCTATCGACCTCGTCAAAGATCAGGGAAGCCGGCTCGCGGTTCTGCGCCAAGGCGACCTTCAGGGCCAGCATCACGCGCGAGAGCTCACCGCCCGAGGCGACCTTGTTCAAAGGTCCCGGCACACTGCCCGGATTGGTGGCGATGTAAAAGGCGACGCTGTCCCAGCCCTCGGCACTCCAGCCATCGGTGTCCCGTCTGGAAATGACGGTTTCAAAAATCGCCTTGTCCAGGGCCAGGGGCGGCAGTTCATTAGCCATGGCTCGATCAAGTTTTTTCGCCGCCTTGGCACGTCCCTTGCTCAACCGCTCCGCCGCCTCCAGATAAGCCGTCTTGGCCGCCGCCGCTTCAGTCTCCAAGGCGGCCAGGCGTTGCCCGCCATTGTCGATGGTATCCAATCGTTGGGCGAAATCATCGCGCAGGGCGGCCAGGCCATCGACGCTGACCCGGTGCTTGCGGGCGGCTTCACGCAGGGCGAACAGGCGCTCCTCGACCGTTTCAAGGCGGGCCGGATCAAGATCCAACGAGCGCGCCGCATCGGCCACTGCCTCAATTCCTTCCATGGCTTCGACCGCCGCCCGTTCCAAGCCATCGATGGCCCCATCCAGCGCCCCGCCGGCGCTTTCCGCCACCCGTTGCAGGGCCCGCTGGGCTATGCGCAGCCGTTGCTCGACGCCATTGCCACCTGCGTTGCCTTCACCGCCGCCATGTAGGGCGCCCTGGGCATCACGCAATGCCTCGGAGATTTTCTCGCCCTGGCGCAACAGGGTTCTGGTCCGGTCCAATTCCTCCTCGTCGCCCGGCTTTGGATCCAATTCATCCAGTTCGCCACAGACATGGCGCAAATAGTCCTCTTCTTCCTGCGCCGTGTGCAACGCCGCCTGGGCATCCGCCAAGGCCTGGGAGGTCTGGCGCATCCGCGCATGGGCCTTGGCACAGCCACTGACCTGCCCTTCCAGGCTGCCGTAAACATCCAACAGCGCCCGATGGCCGCCTGGGTTCAGCAAACCGCGCTCGTCGTGCTGGCCATGCACCTCGACCAAGGTTTCCCCCAGCCTGCGCAGCAACGCGGTGGAGATAGCCTGATCGTTGACAAAGGCCCGGCCCCGGCCATCGGCGCCGACCTGGCGGCGCAGGATCAGGCCATCGTCGCTGTCCAGATCCTGATCCCGCAGAATTTCCCAGGCCGGATGATTGTCGGGTGGATCAAAGGTGGCGACGACCGTGCCTTTATCGGCACCCTTTCGCACCAGGCCAGCCCCGCCACGGCGGCCCAGGGCCAGGCCCAGGGCGTCAAGCAAAATGGACTTGCCGGCCCCGGTCTCGCCGGTCAGCACGCACAAGCCTGTCCGCAGATCCAGATCAAGGCGATCGATCAGAACAATATCGCTAATGGATAAGGCACTCAGCATGTCCGGATATTAGTGCACTTTTCATCGGCCCGATATCAGAATACAGAGCTCCACATCCGGTTATACCAGGGTTCCTCAGTCTCGCCGGTCCGCTGGTCCTCGCCGGTCAGCAAAGCATAGCTGTCCAGATACCATTCGCTGCCCGGATAGTTATAGCCCAGGATAGCGGCGGTATTCTTGGCCTCGTCCACGATACCCAGGGACAAATAGGCCTCCGTCAGTCGATGCAGAGCCTCGGGGACGTGCGAGGTGGTCTGGTATTTCTCGACGACAAAGCGAAAACGGTTGATCGCGGCGCCTTGGTGGCCCCGCGTCAAGTAATAGCGGCCAATCTCCATTTCCTTGCCAGCCAAATGGTCACGGGCCAGATCCATCTTCAGACCGGCATCGCGGGCATATTCGCTGTTGGGATAGCGATCAATGACTTCGCGCAAGGCGTCGAGGGCCAGCTCGGTAATTTTTTGCTCCCGGCCGATATCGGCAATTTGTTCGTAGTACGAGATGGCAATCAGATAATAGGCATAAGGGGCGTCGCGGTTACCCGGATGCAGCTGCAAAAAGCGCTGGGCGGTAAAAATCGCCTCGTCATAGTTATTGATCTCGTATTGTGAATAAGCCGCCATCAACTGCGATTTCCGGGCCCAAACCGAATAGGGATGCTGACGTTCCACTTCGTCAAAATCGATTGCCGCTAGTTCCGCGTTGCCGGAAAGCAACTTGTCCATGGCCTGGTTGTAGATCTCTTCCACCGGCCGTTCCACATAGGCGGCTTCATCGCTGCCGCAGGCGGTCAGCAAAAATACCAGCGCCAGGCCAGCCATGGCGGCAAGACAAAATCGTCCCGGATTCCCGGACCGCCAGCAGTGCTTCATTGCAATTGGCATATGTGAAACTGTTTCCGAATTTTCCATTCACTCAATCTTGATCACTTATACCACGTTGCGAAACCGAGGCGGACCGCCAATTTTCGCAAAGATCAAAAAAAAAATCTACTAGAAGGTGTCAACCTCGATAAATTGCCCTATCTTTTCCATACGCCATAAGGCATCATTGCTATGCAACCGCCAATCTTGAAAACAGCCTTACGTTGTGTTACTTAATTACCAAAGTATTACGTAGCCGAAGATAAATAAATCGACAACACATACAGCATGAATGTGTTGTTATTATTTGTTAGTGTGGCAAAAAGCTAATAATTACAAGGTTGGTAGAATATAATTCTCGCGGCTGGGGACTGCCATGAACCTCACCGCCAAACGTTGAGGTAACTATGGGTATACTAGCAAAACGTGTCGATGCCCATGTTGGTGGCCGCATCCGTGATCGGCGCACTGGCCTGGGTTTAACTCAAGAGCATTTGGCGAATGCCTTGAATATTTCCTATCAGCAGGTGCAGAAATACGAGACGGGGGCCAACCGGGTCAGCGCCGGGCGGCTCTATGAAGTATCGAAAATTCTGCAATCCGAAGTCAGCTTTTTCTTTGAAGGGCTGGACGAGACGGCCGAGACCGAACCATTGGGACATGGCGGCAAGAATCGCTCCACCATCGAACTGGTGCGTAATTTCGGCGCGATCGACAATCCATCGATCCGCTCCGCCGTTTCCGGCCTGGTGAAAAGCATCGCCAAGCCGGATAAGGACGCCTTGTATTGAGCCGCAGGGCACAATTCGGCTAACCGGCCAAGAAAACAGGGGCCCGGTGATTAGTATCATCGGGCCCTTTTCTATTTGCCTCGCATGCGGCCCATGCGCCCCAATTGCACCCCCATGCATCCAATGCACCGTGGCTCTGTCGGGACAAACATGATCCAATGGCGGGAATGGCAATCGTGACAAGAATGAGTAGGAGGCGGAAATGAAACTATCCTTAATGCTGGGCTATTCGGGGGCCCAGCTGGATATTCCGGTGGCGCGCGTACAGCGGGCCGAGGAATTGGGCTTTCATTCCGTCTGGACGGCGGAAGCCTATGGCTCCGATGCCATAACACCCTTGGCCTATCTGGCCGCCGTGACCAAGAAAATCAAGCTGGGCACCGCGATCATGCAGCTATCGGCGCGGACACCGGCCAATTGCGCCATGACGGCGGCGACCCTGGACGCCCTGGCGGGGGGCGACCGCTTCCTCGCCGGGATCGGGGTATCGGGTCCGCAGATCGTGGAAGGCTGGTACGGCCAGCCCTGGGGGCGGCCGTATTATCGAATCAAGGATTATGTTGCCATCATGCGGGCGATCTGGGCCCGTGAAGCCCCGGTCGCATACGAAGGCAAGGAGATTTCCCTGCCCTTCACAGGCGAAGGCGCGGTCGGCCTGGGCAAGCCGTTAAAATCAATTTTGCACGGTAACCCGAACATCCCCATTTTCCTGGGCACCGGCAACGAGGCCACCGTGCGCCTGACCGCCGAAATCGCCGATGGCTGGCTGCCGCACGGCTTTATTCCCGGTTCCATGCCGGAATACCTGCCCTGGCTGGAACAAGGCTTCGCCCGCGCCGGAAATGGCAAATCCTTGGATAATTTCGAGATCATGGCCCTGACCCACGTGGAAGTGGACAAGGACGTGCAAGCAGCGCTGGACCGCCAAAAACCCGATGTGGCGCTGTATGTTGGCGGCATGGGCCACAAGGACAAGAATTTTCACAAGGATCTGATGGTAAGGCGCGGTTTCGGCGATGCGGCCGCGCGTATCCAGGAACTGTTCCTGGCCGGCCGCAAGGCGGAAGCAACGGCGGCCGTACCCGACGAATGGGTCGATCAGAAATCCCTGGTCGGCCCGCCCGAGCGGATCAAGCAGCGTTATCGCGCCTGGGAGGATTCCGGTGCCACCGGTTTGGTGGTCTGGGCCAGCCAGGATGAAGCGGTCGAAGTCATGGCCCAGGCAGCGCGCTTAAACTAGAGCCGTTCCAGGGCCCCTTGCCGTCCTTGCGGTGTCGTGATAGCGAAAGAGCATGCAGAAAGAACAAACCGACGCCGCCAACCGCAATACGGCTAATTCCGACGATCAACGGGCCACCGGTATCATTGTCATCGTCAGTAACTTTAGTGACGAGACCAACCATGCCAGCCACCGCGTCGGTGACCGCTATGTCATCGCCGTGCGTGAAATTTGCGGCGCCCTGCCCCTGATGCTGCCGGCACTGGGCGCGGGCGCGGATCTGGCAACGCTGTTGGACAATATCGATGGCGTAATCCTGACGGGCGGCGCCTCGAACGTGAACCCGCACTATTACGGCGGCGGCGAGGCGCGGGACCAATCCCTCCTCGATGCCCGGCGCGACGGCGTGGCCCTTGAACTGGTCCGCGCCTGCGTGGAACGCAACGTACCCCTGTTCGGCGTTTGCCGTGGCATTCAGGAAATGAACGTCGCTCTGGGTGGCAGCCTGCATCAATACATGCACGAAGTGCCGGCGCATTTCGATCACCGCCGGCCCCGGGAAAAACCCATGGAGGTACAGCTTGCCCCCCGCCAGCGTATCACCCTGACGCCGGGCGGTACCCTGGAAGGCCTGGCCAACGGCGCCCGTCAGGTCATGGTCAATACCCTGCATGCCCAAGGCGTCGACCGCCTGGCCGAGAGCCTGGAGGTCGAGGCGGTGGCCGACGACGGCACGATCGAGGCGGTACGCGTCGCCGCCTCGCCAACCTTTAGCATCGGCGTGCAGTGGCACGCGGAATACCGCACCTCGGAACATTACCTCTACCGCGCCCTGTTCAAGGCCTTTGGCGAGGCTGTCGCCGAACACGCCGACGTCCGCGCAAAACGGACCAGCATGGGCCGGGTGGCCTGACGGTCAATGCAGCCATGAACATGGAAATCCGCACCGTCACCGATGGCGACATGGCGGCGATCCAAACCATCTATGCCCACCACGTCCTGCACGGCCTGGCGTCCTGGGAGTTGCAGCCACCCGACATTGCCGAATTAGCCGCCCGGCGTGATGCCCTGCTTAACAGTGGCTATCCCTTCGTGGTTGCCACGGTGGACGGTGAACTGGTTGGTTATGCCTCCGCCGGGCCTTATCGGACGCGGCCGGCTTACCGCTTCACGGTCGAGAATACGATTTACCTACATCCCGAGCGCCCCGGCCAAGGTATTGCCCAGCCTTTGTTACAGCGGGTGATCGATGACTGCACGTCTCTGGGCTATCGGCAAATGATCGCGGTGGTTGGCGACAGCGGCAACCAGCCCTCCATCCGTTTCCATGAGAAAATGGGTTTCCGCCAGGTCGGGTTGATCGACGGCATCGGCTGGAAAGCCGGGCGCTGGTTAGATTCTGTTATTCTGCAGCGCGCTCTGGGCGCCGGCACCGGCGAACCGCCAGCAGGGACCTAAGCCCTTCGATTGACCGGTTACTTCGCAATTGCCGTCAATTTCTATCCGAACTGGCCAACTCGCGCCTATTTTTTCAATTCAATGCTTGCAACGCCCGGCTGGCGGTGCCATGAAGGGCCACTCGTTGCACCTCGCCTCGACGTTTCTTGTTACGGTGCTTGCGCGCCTAAACAAGTTGCGTCTGTGACTCGTGCATCTTTTAGAGGTGCGGCTCGGCTAAAACCGATCGCCGCTGCTGTAAATATATGTTGAAGGGAGTAGCTGATGGCTACCGGAACAGTGAAGTGGTTTAACCCGACAAAGGGTTTTGGTTTTATCGAGCCTGCGGATGGCGCCAAGGATGTCTTCGTGCACATCTCTGCCGTTGAGCGTGCTGGCTTGCAGAGCCTGCGTGAAGGTCAAAAGGTTGAGTTCGAGTTGGTTGCAGGCCGTGACGGCCGTGCGGCCGCTGAAAACCTGGTCGCGCTTGACTAGGCACGACCGTTTAAGTTCGGGCATTTAGGCTCGGGCGTAACAAGTTTAGACGCGTACCTGTAAGCGCGGCGGCGTAGAGCAGCCGCACCCCAGGTATGACCCGAGGGATCGGCGGACCGGAAAGCATTGATGCTTTCCGGCCGTGTCTTCGTTATTGGGCGTCCCCTATCCGGCGCCCGTTATCCTGGAACCAGGATTGTCATGGGGCGCCCGCGCGCCCGGACATGACGTCCAAACACAGGCGGCAATCATGGCGCGAAAACCCAACTATAATTTCGAACGCCAGGAGCGGGACCGCCGCAAGGCTGAGAAAAAGGCTGCCAAGGCAGCCGCCAAGGCCGAAAAGGCAGACCGGGCCAAAGCCGAGCAGGATGGCGTACCCTATGAGGGGCCATCTCTCGAAGATTCAACCGAGCCGGAATAGCCTTCACCAGGCGGGAATAGCCAACCACGTCAGCGGCAACACACGTCAGCAGAAATAGCGGCCGCCAATCCGCGTCGCGGCCCCTCCAGGTACCGGCCAGCTAAAACGACAACCGAATGTTCAGCCTAGGCCAAGCGTCTCCCGCGCCTCGACCGGGCTTTGCACCCTGCCGCCCAGGCTTTCGACAATGGTCACGGCGCGGTCCACCAACTGGGCATTACTGGCAAAAACACCCCGATCCAGATACAGGTTGTCTTCCAAGCCCACGCGCACATGGCCGCCCAGCAACATGGCTTGGGCCACCATGGGCATCTGCATCGGGCCAAGGCCGAAGCCGGCCCAGATGGCGCCGGCGGGCAGGTTATCGACCATGGCCTTCATGGTCTGGGTATTGGCTTCCGCCCCATAGGGCACGCCCAGGCAAAGCTGATACAGGGGTGGTGGGTCGAGCAGACCTTCGCTCATCATCTGTTTCACGAACCAAAGATGGCCGAAGTCGAAAATCTCCACTTCGGGCTTAACGCCGGCATCCTGGATGCCCTTGGCCATGACGCGCAGCATATCGACCGTATTGGTCATGACGTAATTGCCTTCACCGAAATTCATCGAACCGCAATCCAGGGTGCAAATCTCCGGCTTCAACTCGGTCACATGTTCCAGGCGGGTCTCCGCGCTGGCCATGTCAGTGGCATTGCCCAGCTGCATGGGCGCCTCGGGCGGGCCGAAATAAACATCGCCGCCCATACCCGTGGTCAGGTTCAACACCACGTCCGTATCGCTGTCCCGCATCCGTTCCACCAACTCGCGGTACAGTGCCGGATCGCGGCTGCCCTCGCCCGTCTCGGGGTCGCGCACATGCAGATGCACCACCGCCGCCCCCGCCTTGGCCGCCTTGATCGCCGAGGCCGCGATCTGTTCCGGGGTGACCGGCATGTCAGGGTGCTTGCCAACGGTATCGGCGGCCCCGGTCACGGCGCAGGTAATAATGACGTTTCGGTTCATGGTCTTCCCCAATCTCAATATGGCTTAATATGGCCCGCCCAGGGTTTCCGTGTGTCCATCCAAGGGGATCACCTGTCCGCTGATCTTGGCCCCGGCATCCGAGGCCAGAAACAGCGCCATTGAAGCCACCTCGTCAGCCGAGACAAATGTGCGCAACGACGAGGTACGGTAATAGTCTTCGCGGATTTCCTCTGGGGTCACCCCCCTGGCATCCGCCTCCGCCGCAATTACCCGGTTCAGACGCTCGCCCTCGACCGAGCCGGGCGCGATAGCGTTGACGCGGATGCCGAAAGCGCCCGCCTCCATGGCCAGGCTTTTGGTCAGGCCGACCACGGCCCATTTCGAGGCCGCGTAAGGTGAACGCATGGGAAAACCCAGAATACCGGCATTCGAGGCCATGTTGATGATACAGCCCGAACCCTGGGCCTTCATCAAAGGCAGGGCCTGGCGCGCACATAAAAACCCGCCATCCACATTAACGCTCAAGCAACGGCGCCATTCCGCCACCGAGAGGTCTTCGAGAAAGCCCGCCGGCCCCGCGATACCGGCGTTGTTAATCAGTACATCCAGGCCGCCCAGGCTGCCGTGCACGGTGGCGAACAGTGCTTCCACAGCCGCCTCGTCGGCCACGTCCGTGACCACGGTGGTGATATCAGGTGTTTGTGATGCCAAGGTATCAAGCGCATCCGCATCGATATCACAGACCGCGACCGTGGCCCCTTGGCGCTGGAACGCCTGGGCCATGGCGCGGCCGATGCCGCTGCCGCCCGCGGTTACCAGAACGCGTTTGTCCAATAACCCGGCTGGTATCACGACGGCCCGCCAATCCGCGACAGCAGTTCGATTAGTTGTGTCTGTTCCGCCGCGTTCAAATTCTTGGCGACCCGTGCCTCGTGCGCCACCACCAAGTCGCGGGCCTGATGCAACAAGGCCCGCCCCTGGTCCGATAGGTGCAGGGCATAGGATCGACGGTCGCTGGGCGCCGGCAGCCGATCGACCAGGCCGCGTCCTTCCAGTCGGTCGATCACTGCGACCACGGTCGAGCGGTCAATCCCCACGGCCTTGCCCAGGCGTGTCTGGTTCAGGCCCGAATTCGCCTCGATCAAGACCAGAACGCCAAACTGCCCCGGCGTGATATCGCAACCCTTCAAGCTTTCGGTAAAGTTCTGAAATGCCGCTGCCTGGGCCTTACGCAGGTTATATCCGATCAGACCCGGCAGCAGATCATAATCAAAATTCTCATCGCCCTGTTCAGGGCTATTTTTGGCGATACTCATGACATTGCGAAGCTAGGCCACTTCGCCGATTGGAGAAAGAGAATTTGTGCTTTAGATTGGGCCTGCTAGACAAAAAATGGGGACGGGCGGATACAGTGAGCTATCAAGTTAAAGTGCGGGGCCAGGCGAAGGTTGTCCAAGTCGGCGAAAACGAGACTATTTTGGACGCCGCGCTGGATGCCGGCATTGATTATCCGTTCGGCTGTCAGTCAGGCACTTGTGGCAGCTGCAAATCGCAGCTGCTGGCCGGCGAAGTCGAATTGGAAGACTATTCCGATCTCGCCCTGACCGATGACGAGCGCGCACAGGGGCAGATCCTGGCCTGCAGCGCCGTGCCCGTGACCGATTGCGAAGTGGCTTGGCTTGAAACAGAGGAAACCTCCTAGAGGTTAAAACTGCCATGAGCGAAAGCAAGCAAAACGAAACCCGGCAGGCCTATTACGACCGCATCGCGCCATCTCATCTGACGCCATTGTGGGAAGTCTTCGCCGATCTGGTAACGCCGGAACCAAAGGTTCAGGCGGTTGCGGCGATCTGGCATTACGATGATATCCGCCCGTTCATACTAGAATCCGGCGGCCTGATCACCGCCAAGGAAGCGGTCCGCCGGGTGCTGATTCTGGAAAATCCAAATCTTCGGGGCCAATCCAAGATCACCAATACACTATACGCCGGCCTACAACTGATCCTGCCCGGTGAAGTCGCACCCGCCCATCGTCACAGCCAGTCCGCCCTGCGTTTCATCGTCGAGGGCACCGGTGCCTATACGGCGGTCGAGGGCGAGAAAACCATCATGCAGCCGGGTGATTTCGTTACCACGCCATCCTGGGCCTGGCACGATCACGGCAACGACAGTGACGAGCCCATGGTCTGGCTGGATGGCCTGGATATTCCCATCGTGAATTTCTTTGATACCTCGTTCGCCGAGGATCTGGATCAGGACAGCCAGCCGCTTTCGCGCCCTCCCGGCGACAGCCAGGCCCGTTATGGCGCGGGATTGCTGCCCATGGGCTATGAAAGCGTCGCGCCGGCCTCGCCGGTTTTCAATTACCCCTATGAACGCACCCGCGAGGCGTTGGAGCAGATGCGCAAGGCCGAGGAATGGGACCCCTGCCATGGCCTGAAAATGCGCTACATCAATCCCGTCACCGGTGACTACGCCATGCCAACCATGGCCACTTTCATGCAGTTGATCCCCGCCGGCCTGGACACCGCGCCCTATAAATCCACCGACGGCATGGTTTACAGCGTCGTCGAGGGCACGGGCACAACCCATGCCAATGGGCGGGAATTATCCTGGGGCCCACGTGATACCTTTGTTATTCCCAGTTGGTGCCCGCACCATCATGTGGTGGATGGCGATGCGGTGCTGTTCAGTTTTTCCGATCGTCCGATCCAGGAAAAATTGGGCCTGTGGCGGCAAGACCGCGGCAACCACTAGGATTTGCGTAGATGGCAGGGAATGAGTACGAATTCCTCGACGAGGCGGAACTAAGCGACTTCCCCGGCCTAATGGCGGTCTCGCAATTCGTCCGCATGCTGGGCGAGGTACCCTGGTTCGGCGGTCTGGGGGCTGAATTGGACGGGCGCGAAGAACTGCTGGCGGAGGATTATCTCCTCGCCCTAGGCTTTCCCGATGCCCGCATCGCGCCCATTATGGATTGGGAGGAGGCAGCGGACGCCGCCGCCAATCCGGATTGGAACACCGAATGGTGGGAGGCGGAGGAGCTGGTCCGCGTCGCCCTGGTGACAGAGGCCTGCCAGCGCGCCGACGAGGAAACCGTCATGGTCGCCCTGACCCATTTGCAGAACCAATCCGTCGAGGCAGTGTTGGAACCGGCGGAACTGGCGGCGGAGGCGGGCGGCGTCGACGATCAGGAATTGATCCGCGCCGCCGTGGGCGCCGGCGCCCAGGCAATTTATCAGGCCGGCTTGTTATTGGCGGCGGAGCATGAGGACGACGAACATCATGTTTTTGCCTTGAAATACCGGCTTTTCGAGTCCGGCCACTGGCCCATCGGCGTGGTCGGCAACAGTTTTCACATTTTCTAGTCATTCTCTCAGAGACGAATAGGAGCTTCCCATGGCGTATGCCATTACACCCGCACCACAAGCGACAATCCCCGTCGAAGGCGGCGATCCCTTCCCCGTGCGCCGTATCTATTGCGTCGGCCGCAACTACGCCGCGCATGCCCGCGAGATGGGCCACGATCCTGATCGCGAACCGCCGTTTTTCTTCATGAAGCCGGCCGATGCGGTGACCATGGACGGCAGCGCTATCGACTATCCGCCCGCAACATCCGATCTGCATCACGAGATTGAAATGGTCGTGGCTTTGTCCAAGGGCGGCGTCGATATTCCCGAGGATCAGGCCCTCGATTGCATCTTCGGCTACACGGTCGGTCTGGACATGACCCGGCGCGATTTGCAGGGTCAAGCCAAGGAGAAGGGCCGGCCCTGGGATACCGGCAAGGGTTTTGATAACGGCGCCCCCATGGGCGCCCTGCGTACGGTGGCCGACGTGGGCCATCCCACCGACGCCCGCATCTGGGTCAATGTGAATGGCGAAAAACGCCAGGAAGGCAACATCAACCAGATGATCTGGAACGTGCCCGAGACCATTGCCTATTTATCCGGCCTGTTTGAATTGCAACCGGGCGATCTGATCATGACCGGCACACCCGACGGCGTCGCCGCCGTTGGTCCCGGCGATCGCCTGGAAGGCGGGGTCGAGGGCATTGCCACCCTGTCCATCAGCTACAAACCGAAATCCTAGGACCGCGTGGCAATGAAGATTTCGATCGCCACCTGGAACGTCAATTCCGTCAGGGCTCATATCGCGACCATCGAACAGTTCCTGGCGGCGCGGCAGCCGGATGTGCTGTGCCTGCAGGAAATCAAGGTCACCAACGAGCTGTTCCCCCTGGAATTGTTCGAGGCCCATGGTTACGTGCACCACGCCCTGCACGGGCAAAAGGCCTATCACGGCGTCGCTATATTTTCCAAGGCGGCGCTGCCGCTGGAAAAGGTGACGCGTAAGCATTGGTGCGATATCGAACAGTCCCGGCACGTCTATTGCACCCTGCCGGGCGGGGTGGAGCTGCATAACTTCTATGTCCCGGCGGGTGGTGATAAGCCGGATGTGGAGAAGAACGATAAATTTCGCCACAAGCTGGATTTCATGACCGACGTTTCCGCCTGGTTCAAGCGCCGCAAACGCAAGAAAAACCGCTTCGTCCTGGTCGGCGATCTAAATGTGGCGCCGTTGGAAACCGATGTTTGGAACCACAAACAGCTGTTGCGCGTGGTTAGCCACACACCCATCGAGGTTGAGCATATGGACAGCTGGTATGCTTCCCACGACTGGGTCGATGCGGTACGCCACTTCGTGCCCGAGGACGAGCATATTTATTCCTGGTGGAGTTATCGTTCACCCAGTTGGGAAACCGCAAACAAGGGACGGCGGCTGGATCACGTCTGGGTCACCCCGGCCCTTGCGCCGGGTCTGCGTGCTGCCGAGGTTTTCAAGCCCGCAAGGGGTTATCAACCGGCTTCCGACCATGCCCCGGTCATTGTCGAGATGGAGATCTAGGGGATTGATCGATTCTGTTGTGATACCACCGAGCGTTATTAGGAACCTATAGAGACGCCCATCGGGAGCATTCGGGTAGGAGCGTGCGCCGGCGCGATCCAGTGGTATTAAAGCGCCTCGCCCCGGATCAGCTTTGGCAGATCGCCGGTCATGGCAGCGGCGTGGCGTTCAAAAAAGCGCTTGGCCGGACCGATTTTATTGACCAGTCCCAGGCCCAAGACCCGAGCCAAACGTATTGGCGTGATGTCGTTCGAGAACAAACGCACCAGGCCGTCAGTCATCATCAACATGGTCAGGGCATCAAAGCGGCGCCATTGCTGATAACGGCGCAAGGCCTCGCCGGCGCCCAGATCCAGTCCCAGACGGGCGTCATCGATCAGCACCTCGGCCAGGGCGGCGACATCGCGCAGACCAAGGTTCAGGCCTTGGCCAGCCACGGGGTGCATGCCATGGGCCGCATCCCCGATCAGGGCCAGGCGGGTATCGATATAGCGCTCGGCATTCTGCAGGCCGAGGGGGTAGCTCCAACGCGGCGCATCGCATTCGATACGGCCCCAATGATCACCCGCCCGCGCCATAATCTCGGCATTGAAGGCGGCATCATCCAGGGCCAGCAAAGCCGGCACATCGCGGCCCTTTTCAGTCCAAATCAGGGCCGAGCGGTTGCCCCGCATGGGCAGCAACGCAAAAGGCCCGGCAGGCAGGAATAACTCCGCCGCGATGCCGCCATGGCCGACTTCATGGCGCACCGTGGTGACGATGGCCGTTTGATCATACTGCCAACTCAAGCACCGGATACCGGCGGCCTCGCGCAGGGGCGAATTGCGCCCCTCCGCCCCGACCGCCAAGGCCGCGCGGATCGCCCGGCCATCGCTCAGTTCAGCCCGCACGCCACCCAGATTGCGTTCCATGCTGCGCACATCGCCAGGCGCGATCAGGTTGACATCATCGGCCTGGGCCAAAACCTTATGCAGGGCAAGGCGGATATAGCGATTTTCCACCGTGAAACCAAAGGGGCGGTCGCCGACCTCGCGGTGATCGAAATGCAGAAACAGCGGCGCGCCATTGTCGGCCACCCGAATTTCGGCAATCGGCTCCGCGTGATCGGCCATGTGCTCCCAGGCACCGATTTGTCCGAACAAAGCGGCCGAACCATAGGATAGCGTCGATACACGGCCATCATGATCCATGGCCGTCAGCGCCTCGGGCGGCTGCCGCTCCACCACCACCGAACGCAAACCGGCGCTGGCCAGCGCCAAGGCCTGGCTCACGCCGATCATGCCGCCGCCGACGATTAATACGTCCGTCTGAATTTCATTCTTGTCCGTCATTACCACCACGTATCGCGCCAAGCAGGACCATTGTCCAGTCTCAGTTGTCCAGCCTCCATTCGCAGGATAGTCTAGCGTCATGAATGATACAGCATGGCACGAAATGACGGCCCTGGCATTGGGCGCCGCCATTCAAAAAGGTCAGATCGACCCGATCGATCTGACGGAACATTTTCTCTCCCGCATTGACGGGCAGGACCCCGGACATCGGATCTATATCCGGTCCACGGCGGCACGGGCGCGGGCCGAGGCAGCCGCCGCCTCGCGTCGCGCCAAGGAAGGCCTGCGGCAAAGCGCCCTGGATGGCGTGCCAATGTCGTGGAAGGATTTAACCGACACCGCCGGCACGGAAACCACCTTTGGCTCCGCCCTGCTGCGCAACCGGGTGCCCGAACGCGATGCCTTGCTGCTTCGCCGGGCGACCCTGGCGGGCATGATCTGCCTGGGCAAGACCACTATGTCGGAATTCGCCTATTCGGGCCTGGGCATCAACCCTATTTTCGGCACACCGGCAAATGGCGCCGATAAAGAGGTGGAGCGGGTGCCCGGCGGTTCCTCGTCCGGCGCCGCCGTCTCGGTCACCAACGGACTGGCACCGGCCGGGATCGGCAGCGATACCGGCGGCTCGGTCCGCATCCCCGCTGCCCTGAACGGCATCGTTGGCCTGAAAACAACCATCGGCGTGCTGCCTCTGGACGGCATTCTGGCGCTATCGCCAACCTTCGATACCATTGGGCCTTTGACCCGCGATGTGGCCGACGCCAACGCCATCTTCGCGGTCTTGAACCAAGCCAGGGCCTATGATCTGTCCGGTGCCTCGTTACAGGGTGTGCGGTTGCTGAAGCCCAGGGATGTCATGTACGACGATTTGGATGACACCGTTGCCGGCGCCATGGCCGCCACGCTGGACAAGCTAAGCAATGCCGGGGCCGAAATCGTCGAGCAAACGGTACCGGAATTCGCCGAAGCGTTCGAACTGGTGGCGAAACACGGCAACATCATCTCGGCGGAAGCCTATGCCATGTGGAACGATCTGGTGGAAAGCCGGGGCGACGAGATGTATTGGGGCATCCGCTCACGCTTTGAACTGGCCAAGAAACTGACCGCCATCGATGCGGAAGCCGCCCATATCGGCCTGAAGGCCATCGCCGCCAAATTCCGCGCCAGGGTGGCGGGCTTCGCGGCGGTGGTGCACCCGACGACACCCCGCATTGCCCCGCCCATTGCCGATCTGGAGCATGACCCGGCGGCCTATGACGAAGCCAACATGGCCATGACCCGCAACACCCGCCTGGGCAACATCATGGAAACCTGCGGCGTCACGGTACCCTGCCAGCGGCCCGGTGAATTGCCGGTCGGCCTCTCCTTGATGGCGGCGGGCCATAACGAAGGCAGGGTCCTGCGCCTGGCCAAGGCGGCGGAGGCGGTCCTTGGCTGAAGTGTCTGAAATGCCTGACCCACTGCTGTTCACGCCCCTGAGTTTACGCGATGTGACATTGAAGAACCGCATCGTCATCTCGCCCATGCAACAGTACGCCGCCGGCCCGGACGGCGTGCCCACCGACTATCACACGGTGCATTATGGCCGATTGGCCCTGGGCGGAGCCGGGCTGGTTTTTACCGAGGCCCTGTGCATTGCTCCCGAGGGCCGCCTGACCTACAGCGACCTGGGCGTTTGGCATGATGATTTCATCGCGCCCCTGAAAGGCCTGGCGGACGGCATGCGGGATTTAGGCGCGACACCGGGCGCGCAAATTCTGCACGCGGGACGCAAGGCATCCGTGCAACGACCCTGGCAGGGCTATATGCCGCTGACCGAGGCGGATCGCGAAACCAGGGGAGAGGCGCCCTGGCAGACCTTGGGCCCCTCGCCTCTGCCGGCCAATCCCGGCTGGCCCCCACCGCGCGCCATGACTGAGGCGGAAATCACGGCGGCCGTGACGGAGCATGGTGCGGCGGCCCGGCGTTGCCGCGAGGCCGGCTTTGAGGTTCTGGATGTCCATGCCGCCCACGGCTATTTGATCCATACCTTCCTCTCGCCCATCTCCAATCAGCGCAACGATGCCTATGGCGGTGACCTGGCGGGCCGCATGCGCCTGGCATTGGAGGTCGCGGCGGCGGTTCGGGCTGAATGGCCCGACGATAAACCGCTGTTTTACCGCCTCTCCTGCATTGATGACGAACCCGGCGGCTGGACCCTGGAAGATTCGGTGGTCCTGGCAAAGGAACTGCGCCAATTGGGCATCGACGTGATCGATTGCTCCTCCCGTGGCCTCGGCCAACGCGGCACCCCCGTCGTGGTGCCCAGGGAACAGGGCTTCCAGGTCCCCTTCGCCGCACGCATCCGCCAAGATACGGATTTGCAAACCATGACCGTCGGCCTGATCATGGAACCCGCATTTGCCGAGTCCGTGCTGCAACAGGGCCAGGCCGACCTGATCGCCATAGGCCGCGAAGCGCTGTTCAATCCGCAATGGCCCCTGCAAGCCAGCCTGACCTTGATGGGCGATGGGGCCTACGAACGTTTCTGGCAGCCGCGCGATGCCTGGTGGCTGGAAAAACGGGCCCGCTCTCTCGCCGCCGCCGCCGCCGCATCCAACGCCACATAAAGATCCGGCCCAACCCTATGCCGGGGCGAAGACGTCGTCTTCCTGCGGGCCTTTCAGATCGGGCAATGCGATGGGTCCCTTGAAGGCGCTGTCGTGCTGCAAGGTCGGCATGACCTCGGTCGCGAACATGCGCATGTTCAACTCGCCCTGCTCATGGGGCATGCCGCCGTAGGAGAAGTCGCAGACGATATGATCGGTGCCGGTCAGGCCCTGCAATTCGGCGATCTGCTCCTTGCAGTCCTCCGGCGTGCCGACGATCTGGATACCCACATAGAATTCGGTCATCTTCCGCCGGGATCCTTCTTCCTTCAGCTTGGAATAGGTCTTGGCCATCTTGCCGTAGGATTCATATCCCTTTTGCGTGGCTAGGTGGCCATCGGAGAATTTGTAATGCGCATCGATGGAATCCCATTTCGCGCCCAGATATTGCATGGCGCGTTCGTTCGCCTCATCCCGGCTCTCGGCGACCGAGACATTGGTCAGGATCAATGGCGGCTTGGGCGTGTGGCCGACGGACATGGCGATGTTGCGAAAGCTTTGAATATCCGTCGCCGCCTTGACCCATTCGTTCTGCATGATGACCATCATGCCGAAACCCAGCTTGGCCATGATCTCGGCCGATTCCGGGCTGACCGATGAGGCATAGAAACGCCGTTCCGGATGGGACATGGGCCGGGGGCGGATCGACATTTCCGGGATCTGATAATACTCGCCGTCCCATTCAAAGACCTCGTCGCGCAAGGCCTTGGTAATAAGTTGCGCCGATTCTGCAAAGCGTGGGCGGGCTTCCTCCATGGGGATGCGGAAGCCGGCATATTCCACCGACGCAGCGCCCCGGCCAAAGCCGAACATGCAGCGCCCACCGCACAGCAGGTCGAGATAGGCGATCTGTTCCGCCACCCGGATCGGGTCCTGCCAGGGCAGCACAATGACGCAGGTGCCCAGGGTAATACGCTTGGTCCGGCCGGCGAAGTAGGTCAGCAATTGCAGGGGCGATGGCGACATGGAATAGCCGGTGAAGTGATGTTCCAGGCCAAACAGGCTGTCGAAACCCAAAGGTTCCGCCAAATCACCCAGCGCCAGATGCTCCGCCAGGACGGCGGCATCGGAGCGCCCGGCCTCTGCCAAGACGCTTAAATCAGTACCAATTTTCATTGTCGTTCCCTACCTCAAATTCATTATTCGATTGCCCGTTATCCAACCGCCGGGCCCTTGAGCTCGACAACGTTACCATCTGGATCGGAAACGTAAAGGGAGGGGCCCTCTCCCTCGGCCCCGAACCGTTGCGCGACCTCGCTCGGCTCCAGGCCATGGCCGCGCAAATAGTCGGCCAGCCCAGGATCTTCGAAAGCTTCGATACGCAGACAAAAATGATCCATGTTCGGGCCATCGGCACTTACGGCACCGTGCTTTTGCCCCAACTGCCCATCCAGGGTTACCAGATCAATCTGCGCACTGCCCGCACGCAAATGATACAGTCCCAGATCATCCCGCCGCCGATCCACGACACAGCCCAAAACGTCGCAATAAAAGGCTAGCGAGCGGTCTAGCTCGGCGATCCGTAGAACCACATGATCCAAAGCCAACGGTGCGATCCGCATTTCCATTCCCCCTTCGACACTGGTGACCTGAACCAGGCAACCAACTGTTTATTAAGATATCTACCTTATAGGTACTTTAATGACTGCCTGTGACAGGACAACAAATCTTGCAATTGCTTGATGATATTCATACCAGGGAATGCCGCGCCTTCGCCAATGCATGGCAGGCTTGGCGCGGTGATGAACTGGTGCCAAGACGGTCCAACGTGCGCCTTGAGGAGATTGCCAGACAGCTGCATCTGGTCTCGGTAATCGAGGTGATATCGCCGGAAACCGCAAGGTTCCGCCTTGCCGGCAGCGCCCTATCCCAAGCCTTGGGCATCGAGTTGACCGGCCTCAACTATTTTGATTTCACCACCCCCGAAGAACGCGGCCCCCGTATTGCACGCACTCAAAATTTGGTTGAGCAGCCGTGTGGTTCGCATTTCATCTTCCCCATCGCCTATAGTTCCGGACGAACCGTACAAACAGAGATTTTGTCCTTTCCCGTGCGGCCCAATGATCCCTCGGCGCCGCCGCAGATCTTCGGAATTTCCGTCGCATTGGAAAATATTGGCATGGACGGTACTGTCGAAGAGCCGACCCAATTACCCCTGCCCGAAGGCTTCCAATTCGTTGACATTGGCGCCGGCGTTCCCACCTCGGACATGCACCTGGCGGAACGCCCCACCGCATCCCTATCGCGCAAACAGCCAAGCTAGAACCAGCAACTTATCCGCGCTTGCGGCGAAATTTCGTGGCCCGTGTGCCGGCCCTGCCGCCGCTGGAACGGCCCTTGGGGCCACGGGCGGCGTCCAGCATCTCGGGCGTTATCTCGGTCGCAATCTCTTTCGGGACATAACCCTCGCCGCGTTTACGCCGGGCTTCCTTAATCCCGCCGGCGGCGCCATCCTTGGAGCGGCCCCCATCGCCGCGCCTTGCCGTCTCACCCTCGCCCGTCAGGCCTTTCAATTCCATCTCCTCCAGGCGGCGCAACTCATCGCGCAGACGGGCGGCCTCCTCGAACTCCAGATCGGCGGCGGCGGCCCGCATGCGCTTTTCCAGATCCTCCAGATAGCTTTTCAGATTATGGCCGATCAGGTGGCCATGTTCCGCATCACCCGTATCCACCGTGACGTGATCGCCTTCATAGACCGAGGCCAGGATGTCGGAGATATTCTTCTTCACGGACTCCGGCGTGATGCCGTGCGCCTCGTTGTAGGCCATTTGCTTCTCACGCCGGCGCTCGGTCTCCTCCAGCGCCTGATTGAGACTGTGCGTGCGCTTGTCCGCGTACAGAATGACCCGGCCATCCACATTACGCGCCGCCCGCCCGATGGTCTGCACCAACGAGGTGGTTGAACGCAGAAAGCCCTCCTTGTCCGCATCCAGGATCGCCACCAGGGTGCATTCGGGAATATCCAGGCCCTCGCGGAGGAGGTTGATGCCGACCAGAATATCAAACACGCCCAGACGCAGATCGCGGATGATCTCGATCCGCTCCAGGGTATCGATATCGGAGTGCATATAGCGCACCTTCAGACCCGCCTCGTGCATATATTCGGTCAGATCTTCGGCCATGCGTTTGGTCAGGGTGGTGACCAGCGCCCGGCCCCCGGCAGCGGTGACGTCGCGGCATTCCGCGATCAGATCATCCACCTGATGTTCCACGGGCCGGATGATACAGGTTGGGTCGATCAGGCCCGTGGGGCGGATCACCTGTTCGGTGAAGACGCCGTCGGTGCGTTCCAACTCCCACTTGCCCGGCGTGGCCGAGATGAACATGCTTTGCGGCCGCATCACCTCCCACTCGGAAAACTTCAAGGGTCGGTTGTCGACGCAGGACGGCAGGCGAAAGCCGAATTCCGAAAGCGTCCATTTGCGCCGGTAGTCGCCCCGGAACATACCGCCCAGCTGGGGTACGGTAACATGGCTTTCATCCAGCACGATCAGGGCGTTGTCGGGCAGGTATTCGAACAGGGTTGGCGGGGGATCACCGGGATTGCGGCCAGTCAGATAGCGGGAATAGTTCTCGATACCCGGGCAAAAGCCGGCGGCGTCCATCATCTCCAAATCCAGCATGATGCGCTGTTCCAGGCGCTCCGCCTCCAACAGCATGCCGGTTTGGCGCAGGAATTCCAAACGCTCCACCAGCTCGGCCTTGATGCCCTTCATGGCCTGCTGCAAGGTCGGGCGCGGCGTTACATAATGGCTGTTGGCGTAAACCTTGACCTTTTCGAACGTCGTGGCGCGCTGCCCGGTCAGAGGGTCAAACTCGACGATCTCCTCCAATTCATCGCCGAACAGGACAAAGCGCCAAGCCTGATCCTCCATATGGGCCGGCCATAACTCGACCACGTCGCCGCGCACCCGAAAGGTGCCCCGGCCAAAGAAATTGTCGTTGCGGCGGTATTGCAGATCCACGAAGCCCTTCAGCAGCGCATTTCGGTCCACGGTGGCGCCGACCTTCAGGTCCATGGTCATCTTAGAGTAGGTCTCGACCGAGCCGATGCCGTAAATGCACGAGACCGAGGCCACGATGATGGCATCGTCGCGCTCCAGCAAGGAACGGGTGGCGGAATGGCGCATGCGGTCGATCTGCTGGTTTATGTGCGCCTCTTTCTCGATGTAGGTATCGGTGCGGGGCACATAGGCTTCGGGCTGGTAATAGTCATAGTAGGAAACGAAGTATTCCACCGCGTTGTTGGGGAAAAAGCTCTTCATCTCGCCATACAGCTGCGCGGCGAGGGTTTTGTTGGGCGCCAGCACCAAGGCCGGGCGCTGGGTCCGCTGAATAACCTGCGCCACGGTATACGTCTTGCCTGAGCCGGTGACGCCCAACAGCACCTGGTTCTGCTCACCCGCCTCGACACCCGCCACCAGCTCGGCGATGGCCTGGGGCTGATCGCCCGCCGGTTCGTACTCCGAAACCAGTTCAAAGGCGCGCCCGCCCTCGCCCTTCTCGGGCCGTTCGATCGGCGCGGGCACCCAGGTGGCCTGCTCCGCCTCGGCCAGGGACTGTTCGAAACTGCCCCGGATCTGTTTCATCGATGTATGTGCCATGGGATCAGTATAACCGATTTTGCAGCCACATCGGATAAGGTTAAAGTGATGCCATGATAAAAATGTTGGATCACGATGTCGAAGCCCCTTTAGCCTGGACTGGGGCCGAATTGCCTGACGATGCTGGCCTGATCAGCTTGGGCGGCGACTGCCTGGACGAATTGTACGAGCTGGCCGGGCTGTTGGCCGCCAATCCATTGCCTGTTGTCGCCCTGCGCCCCGACGACTTTGCATTGAAAGCCTGCCGGGCCCTTATGGCGGGGGTGGCGGAGCAGCTGGATCACGGTTGCGGCTTTGCCGTCATCGACCGCCTGCCAATGGAGCGGTTTGAAGGCGACATTGCAAACAAATTGTACTGGCTGCTGGCCGCCATGGTGGCGCGCCCGGTGGCGCAAAGCTGGGACGGCAAAATGCTCTATGACGTGCGCGACCGGGGCAAGCCGCCGGGCAACGGCGTCCGACCGGACATCACCAACGTGGCCCAGAACCTACACACCGACAACAGCTATAACCTGTGCCCGCCGAACTATGTCGCGCTGTTTTGCCGCCAGACCGCCATGAACGGCGGGATCAGCCAGCTGGTCAGCTTTTATGCCGCCCACAACCGTATGCGGGCCGAGGCGCCGGAGCTGCTGACGCGGCTGTACGAGGATTTCACCTTTGACCGGCAGCGCGAACACGCGCCCGATGATGTCATGACCACGGACCATCCCATGTTCGCCTGGGATGGCGCGCGGTTGCTGAGCCGGCTGTCAAAACGCCAGGTGATGGGCGGTTATGCCCTGGCCGGCAGTGCCATGGACAATACCACCACCGCCGCCTTGGAAGCATTCGAAGACATCATGATGGCGCCCGGCATGCGCAAGGAATTCCAGTTCCAGCCCGGCCAGATCCAGATCGTCAACAACCTGACCTGTGGCCACGCGCGCACCGCTTTTACTGATTGGCCTCAAGCGTCCGATCATCCTGACCGCCGCCGCCACTTGGTTCGCCTATGGCTACGCCATCAGGGCCGGGCTTTTTATAACGGTTAGCGCGCAGATACCAAACGGCCAAACAACCGGAATAGCCGAGCGCGGTTGCCAGACCCATTGCAAGGCCCGTCGTCGAACCAAACCGCGCCGTCGCCAGATGCGCCACCAACAGACCAAGGCCAAAGCCGGCGATGGGCAGCACCGCACTGGCCAGGGTCGCTGCCGTGGCCGGGCCGCCGAGGCGTTTCAACAGAACAATTGTCGTGGAGATGAAGACGATCGGCGTAATCGCCAGGATGCCCGAATATTTCGGCCCCAGTGCTTCCGAAGTCAGGGCAACGAAGACCGTTAGCGAACCAACCAGCAGGGCGCGTAGGGGCAGATCGAACCAACGCTGCGGCGCCGGCGCCGCGCCGCCCGGCCGCACCCATTGATGCAGAATAGCCAGGGCAACCACCAGCGCGGCCATATTGAGCAGGCTGGCGTACAGCGGTGACCAGTCGATTTGATGGATCAACGCCGTCGCCACGATCCAGGTCACAATCGCCAGCGCCACGGTCGCGGCCAAGCCGGCCCGCGTCGCGGCAAGGGCCGCGGCAACCAGAAAACAGATGGTCGAGACGTTGGTCGCCAGACTGCTGAGCAAGCCTTGGGAAATAAAATGGGCCGAGGCGTCCATGGCCAAAACCACATAGATCGGCCCGATGGACACGGGCAGCGAGGTAATCAAGGCGCCCCAAAAGGGCCCGGAACGTTCCGCCGCCATGGTCGCTGCAACAACGACGGACGCGGCCAAACTGGCTTTGAGAAATAAGGGCAGGAGGTCAAGCATGGTCGCCTGTCTTATACCAGCCTGCGACGTTGGCGCTACTGCGAATGCCAGGTTCAGTCCGGCAAGGCAAACTCGGCAACGACAGGCGCATGGTATGATGAGGGCGAATGGGCAACATTGGTATAGCCCGCCATCTCGTCGCCCAGAGCCTCGTTATGAGCTTCGAAGCCACGGAAATAGCCGGCCAGGGAGCGCGAGGCCAATACATGATCGAGCATTTGCCGCTTGCCGTGGTGAATGACCGAATAGCGGCGATCCGCCGATAATGAAAGCTCCAACGGGACCAGGCTATGCCCGGCCAGATCACCGCTGCCGGTATCGTCCTCGGCTCCGACGACGATGCGCAGGGGCATTTCATCCAGGCCGGCATTGAAATCGCCGGCGACGCAGATCAACGCCTCGCCATCGCGCGCGAAACAGTCCTCCATGGCCAGGCGTGTTTCCAGCGCCTGGCCGCTTCGTTTCATGGCCGCGAGATAATAGCCCTCGGCCCAACCGGAGACAGTCTTCCAGGCGAATGGATGGCTTTTCTGACCCGGGATGAAGGCCGCCAACGGCGCCCGGTAATGCACATTGAAAAGATCAAGCGCCTGGCCGCCACCGGCATCAAGCCGCGCATAAAGGATAGGCCGATCCCAGGCAACGGGTTGCGGATCGGCGATTGGCGGCTTTGCCGTTATGGGACGAAAGCGCGGCGCTTCCACTAGGTCATTGCGATATTGCCGGGTTTCAAGCACGTTGAAGCGGGACAGAATAACCAGATTATGGACATCCATTGGACCATGGTGCACGCCTTCACTGACCACCCGTTCGAATTGTTGATATGGCGTCCCATCCAACAAGCTATCAAGTGCGCTCAACCGGCGCGGCGCATGGCCACCAGTCGTTTGTCCATTCACTTCCTGCAGGCATAAAACGTCGGCACGAAGCCGCTCAAGCTGTGGCCGCAGAACGGCGATCCGCGCCGCCAAATCGGGCTGTTGCCCCGGTTTGTCGTCCAGGTTCTCCAGATTAAAGCTGGCGATGCGCAGGCGTTCGCTCATGCAGATACCTGCTGCCGGATAAACTCGACGGAATCCTCCGACGACGAACCGGGTCCGAACACCCTGGCCACGCCCCATTCCTTCAGCACCGCCTGATCCTTGCCGCTGATGACGCCGCCGCCGATCACCAGGATAT